>Ga0247694_1000071_pt1 | contig 42078 bp, 36 predicted proteins | sample CNK35_metaG_FD_182736 | JGI IMG/M metagenome (GOLD analysis project Ga0247694, IMG submission 182736) | Soil microbial communities from Purdue University Martell Research Forest, Indiana, United States - CNK35 | ecosystem: Environmental > Terrestrial > Soil > Temperate forest > Bulk soil...
CTGAGCTTGCAGCTGTTCGATCAGCTTCAGCCCGTGCATCATCTGCCGGCCGAGTCTCGCGTCTTGCTCGAATCCGCCGCGTTGCTTCATGACGTCGGCCACACCGTGAGCAATCGCGGGCATCACAAGCACGGCGAATACCTGACGTTGAACGGCGACATTTCCGGCCTCGCTGGGCGCGATCGCAATCTCGTCGCCGCCGCGGTTCGTTACCACAATCGAAAGGCGGAACCTTCTGGTAATCATCCGGCGTACAGCGTGCTGAATAATTCCGACAAACGCCTTGCTTACCGCCTCGCCTCGATTCTGCGGATCGCCGAAGGCCTCGATCATTCGCACCGCCAGCGCATTACGCAAATTCGAGCAAAATTCCAGCGCGGCGCCGTTGGGCTTCAGTTCCGGGCGCGCGGCGACGCCGCCGAAGATATTCGCGACGCAAATCGCAGCGCGGAGCTGTTTGAACAGGAATTTCACGTACGCTTGTATTTCCGGCCGGTCGGGTCTTAGCAATCTCGGTAAAACTAGGAAACGCGAAGTCTGGAGAATTCATGCTGCTCTACCTTGTGCGCCACGGAATCGCAATCGATCGTGACGATCCCAAATGCCCGGAGGAAGTGGAACGTTATCTGACGGAAGAGGGGATCAAGAAAACGCGCGAAGTGGCACGTGGCGTGGCATTGCTGGTGGAAGCGCCGGAAATGTTTCTTTCCTCTCCTTATGTGCGCGCGTGGCAGACGGCGGAAATATTTGCCACGGCGTTCAAAGTGGCAAAACGGAAGATCCGCAAGACGGAATTGCTGTTGCCGGGCTCCGACGTGGCGGCTCTTTTTCGCGAGTTTGCGAAACACAAGGACGCCGAGTCGGCGATGTGTTTCGGCCATGCGCCGCATCTGGACGAAGTGATTGCGGCGGTGTTGCGCTGCAAAAGCGACGGAACCAGTTTGAAAAAGGCGGGCGTCGCTTGCCTGGAACTGGACCGCGTGGCGCCGCCGACCGGAGTCTTGTCGTGGCTGGCGACGCCGAAGTTGCTAAGAAAACGGAACGACTGAACTTACTCCAAAAAAACTATTCGTTGATTGCCACCGGTTCCGGCTTTGCCGCAGGGAATTCCAGCGGCAAGGACAGCGTCTGTTTTTCGATGGCGCGGATGGCAACGGTTTTTCCCAGCGCGCCTTCGAGCATTTGCCGGCCAACCGCCAACCCTTTCGGCGGAGTCATGCCTTCTGCGAATCCGCCGATCAAGAGCGTGATGGAATCGGCCGAGCCCTCAACGCGAACGCGGGCGCCGGATTCGACTCCCGCTTTGCGCAACGCGCGAGCCAGGCGCAGAATTCCGGCGGCGCAAAGCAATTTTGCCTGTTGCGGCGGCTCGAGTTTCGCGAAGCGCCCGTTTTCAGCGGAAGGCGCTGCGCCGCGGTGATAACGAATCGCGAACGCGAGCAATTGCCATTGCTCGGCGCTCCAACCCGGTGGCGCGGGCAACGCCGACAAAAAAGTTCGCGCATCTTTGTGCGCGCTGTTGTGACGATTCTCAGGATCGATGCCGTGAAGCATTGCCGCGGCGCGGAGAACGGTTTCCAGTTTCGGCTCTTTCAAAAAAGGCGAAACGCCGGCGCGCTGCAATTGTTTGAAGATCGTTTTCGCCAGGCGCGCGGTTCCAGCAGATTTGCGCAAGTGCGGGTCGGCGGCGCGGCCGGTTGCGTGCAGGCGCGCCTCGGACGCTAGGGCGACTTGTCCGTTTGTCGGTAGGCCGAGCCGCCATTGATTCCACAGACTGGTTGCGCCGAGCGTGAGCTGGCGGTACGTCGCGATTCGTTCGGCGCGTTCGCGGTCGATGGTTTCCTGCCAGTGCGCGAGCCCGGAAGAGTCGGCCGTGCGGAGAACGGTTTCGTGCAGAATGTCCAGGTCGTGGACGTCGCCGAGCAAATCCTGCACGCGTTTCAGGTCCGAGCCCCAAGTGACGTGGCGCTTCGGCAAAAGATTTTCGACGACGTAACGAAAATGTTTTATGCCGATGCGGAGCGCGTGCCAGGGTTTTGGCCGCTCGGTGCGCAAGGCGTGGCGGTGCAGTTCGGCGGCTTCTTCGAGCCGTTCGAGCGCGAGACAGTGAGCAGCTGGACCGTCCGCCGCTAGCAGGTTCAAGCGCGGGCGCAAAGCGACAGCGAGTTTGGCCCAGGCTTTTTCATCGAAGCGCGAGGCGCTGCGCTTTGCATCGCGTTCCTGGCGTTCGCGTCCTGCTTTCAAGGCATAAAGAAGTTGCGCGCGCAGCGGATCGTCGGGCGCCGAAAGTTTCACCATCCATGATTCCTGCACCTGACTATCGCGAATTTCGCCGAGTCTGCGGAAGAGTTTGCGGCCGGTCTTGCGGAGTCCACGCCAGGCGGGATGAGGATCGATTTCCTCAAAGACGCGAGCGAGCGAACGGCAGCGGCGCAACGCGACGCGCAAATCGTGGACGGCTTCTTCGCCGGGCGTAGCGAGCACTCGTTCGCGCTCGCGGAGCACTCGCTCCATCCAATACAAGAGACCCTTTGTCTCGGCCGCTTTCGCCGGAAGGGGAATGACCGTAGCCATGACTACCTCAACGTTGCCGTTCCGAAAGCCCGTGGGTGGCTCCCCTGAGGAACAGCGGAGTCGATAGGGTAGTGCGGCCGGAATGGCGTGTCCATACCGGAAGCCCGCCAGAAGGTTAGACTGTGGAAAAGCCGTGGAAAGTGAGGTGCGGGGAGGAGGGTATCTACCTTTTTTTTGAACTGCTGATTTTAAAGGACTTAACGTAGCTCTGTTGACATCGCTGGAGACGAGGGCGAATGCCTCAAGCGGTAGAGGTTTTAGGTGAGTCCGAGAAGGAGGGATTGTCGCCACTGGCATACCCGGGCGGCGAACCGGAGGGCGTGCCCGAGGGTCCCTGCCGCTCGTTGCGCCCTCAGGATCTGTTGTTTCTCATCGACCACGATCTGCCCCAGTTGGTTGCTGCTGCTCTCGCCTGCGGATATTATCGCTTCATGAAAACCACAACAGTTCGCTCCCTTCTGCTTATCCTTGTTTGCACAGCTGCCGCAGTATTTCCCGTGCGAGCGTTCGCGCAGGCGGTGCCCGACAGTGATTGGCCAACGTATGGTCGCGATCCGGGCGGAATGCGCTATTCACCGCTGGCAGAGATTAATCGCGACAACGTGAGCAAGCTCAAGGTGGCGTGGGTCTTCCACACAGGCGACGTGCAAAACAGCCCGGATGGCAGTAAGCGAAGCGGATTTGAAACCACACCGATTCTCGTAAACGGGATCCTGTACATCACGACGGGATTTAATCGCGTGATTGCGCTCGATCCGGCGACTGGCAGGCAGAAGTGGAGTTACGACCCCAAGATTGAGCGCACGCTGGACTATGGCGACGGGTTTGTGAACCGAGGGGCGACAGCTTGGGTCGACGCTTCGCGTTCGGCTGGGCAACCGTGCAGAACGCGAATTTTTGAAGCGACACAGGATGCCAGGCTGATCGCGCTCGACGCGGCAAACGGCAAGCCGTGCGCCGATTTCGGCAAAGTCGGGGAGATCAGCCTGCGCGATGTTTCAGGATACAGAGCGGGTTGGTACCACATGACTTCCCCACCGGCGGTGATCGACGATGTCGTGATTGTGGGCTCGGCAATTAATGACAACGATCGTGTAGACATGCCTGCGGGCGTAGTGCGCGCCTTTGACACACGGAGTGGAGCGCTGCGCTGGAGCTGGGACCCCATTCCTCCAAACTCGGCGCAAAGCGACGCCGGAGAATCTGCGCCGAAACGGGAGACAGGTGCAGCCAACGCATGGTCCATCATGGCCGTGGACCAGCAAAGAGACCTGGTCTTCGTTCCGACTGGCAGCGCCAGCCCGGACCACTATGGAGGCTCTCGGCCGGGCGATAACAAGTGGGCGAACTCCGTTGTGGCATTGCGCGCGAAGACGGGAAAACTTGTGTGGGGCTTCCAGCTTGTGCATCACGATCTTTGGGACTACGACACGGCTTCCCCGCCGCTGCTTGCGACGTTGCTGCACGATGGAAAGCAGTTGCCGGTGGTGATCGAAGGCAACAAGACCGGATTGCTATTTGTGCTCAACCGCGACACCGGAGAACCGGTTTTTCCAGTGGAAGAGCGTGCCGTGCCTCAAAGCGACGTGCCGGGGGAGGCGGCATCGCCGACGCAGCCCTTTCCCGTGGCTCCGCCATCGCTCGCACCGCAACAACTTGCCTTGAACGAAATCTGGGGACCGACGCCTGAAGATCGCGACGCTTGCCAGCAGGTGATTCAAAAACTTCGCAACGAAGGGATTTACACCCCGCCCAGCATTCAGGGCACGCTTATGGTTCCCGGAAACCTCGGCGGCATGACCTGGAGCGGGTACGCGTTCGATCCTCAGCACGGCTTGCTGTTTGTGAATACCAACAATCTGGTTGCCCGGGTGCGCCTCGTCCCACGCGACAAAGCGCGCAGCGACAACGATGATGGCGACTATGGGCCACAAACCGGTTCGCCATACGGAATGCTTCGCCGGTTTCTGCAGTCGCCATCCGACCTGCCTTGCAGCTCACCACCCTGGGGAACGCTGACCGCCGTGGACATGACGGCAGGCAAAATTCGCTGGCAAATTCCTCTGGGCTCGATGGACGACTTCGGCGGCTCACACAAAGGAATTCCAGGAGGCTCGATCAGCCTTGGTGGACCCATTGCAACTGCCGGCGGATTGGTGTTTATCGCCGGGACGACCGACTCCAGAATTCGGGCATTTGATGCGGAAACGGGAAAAGAGTTGTGGACGGCGCAGCTACCGGCGAGCGGGAATGCTACGCCCATGACATACCGGTTGGCCTCAACCGGCAAACAGTACTTGGTGATTGCGGCGGGCGGGCATCCAAAGATCACGGAAGAAATCTTGAGCGATGCTCTGGTCGCCTTTGCGCTGCCCTAGATTGGTGCTAACCATCCGTGGTCTAGTAGAAAAATCAGTCACTTGATTAACGCGGAATCGTCCATGTAGATTTGAAGTTTCCGATTGCTCCTGAGTTCCCTGCGGATAACGCCGTCGCCGGACATTTCGCCGACTTTCCAGAACTCCGCTGCGAGGAAGCCGGCTTTCGTCGAGGTTTCCTTTGCGACAATCCGCACAAGTCGGTCCGTCAATAGCCACAAGCGCCGCCTTTCTCGATACTGCCAGCTGACGGGGTCCTGTAGTAGTTGCCGGCCGCTGCCTCGCGGTGTGGCCCTCGGCCCGGGGATGAAACGTTAAACCTCAAATTGCCACTATAGGAACGAGCCCAGTTTCGTGAGGCATGGGACGTGTCCGCGCGCGGTTTCTTGCTCTCATGTGTAGCGGCACGCTATTCACCTACGGTGAATGGTGATGGACGGGAAGGAATGGCCCGATATGAGCAACATCCAGGTCACACACGATACAAGCGTTGACAACGCAAGAAGCGAGAGCAGCCTCGCAATCAATCCCAACAATCCGCAGCAAGTCGTGGCAGGGTCAAAAAAGTTCATCAACTATCACACCTACGATTTCACCCTGGCGACTTCGTTTTCCACGGATGGAGGCCTCCATTGGAACGACTCCGGTCCGTTGGCTCTCATGCCCGGCTGGACCGGGATCTCGGATCCGGCCATCGCTTGGGACGATTCCGGCAACGTGTTTCTTGTCGGGCTCGCGTTCAATAATCCTCCGGGCGGCACCATCATCGGCATCGCCATCTATAAGTCCACGAATGGGGGGCAGACCTGGAGTCCCCCTAATCTCATTCACACGAGCCCCGCCGACGATAAACAGTGGGCCGCCGGAGATAGCAATCCAGGGAGCCAGTTTCACGGAAGGGTTTATGCGGCGTGGGATGGACCTGGCGGATTGTGCTTCGCTCGCACGTTGGACCACGGAAACACATGGATCGGCGCAGGGACTTCGCCGGCCGGCGCAGCTATTGCACCCACATCTTTTTCACCGGAAGTCAACGTCGCCGCCGATGGCACGGTCTATATCGTATTTATAAAGGACGAAGGCGGAAACGAGATCAAGATGGTCAAATCGACCGACGGGGGCAATAGCTTTCAAGCGACTGCCTCTCCAGCCACTGGCATCGGCGCGTTCGGTATCATCACACTGCCCGCCGGGAACTTCCGGGTGATTACCGTACCCACGGCCTGTGATTTTGGCCCGACGGTCGTCGTCGCTTGGGCTGATAATCGAGAGGGCAACCAAAGAATTTACTATGCGTTGTCGACCGACAGCGGGGCTTCGTGGAAGACGCCGCGCTCCGGGCAGCCGTTACTCACGGGACTCCCCATCGACAGCGATATCTTCCACTTTCATCCCCAAATCGTTTTCAGGCCCGATGGGGTTCTCGCGTGCGCTTTCTACGAATTCGGGCACAAGCCGGTTGTGCCGAAAATTGATACCAGGATGGCGCTTTCCTTCGATAACGGCGCTTCTTTCTCGCAGCTCTTCACCGTAACCGATCAACCGTGGGATCCCACTGTGGACGCCCCGTGGGCGCACGGAGATCCGAAACTCACGTTTATCGGCGAGTACTTCGGCTTGGACGCGAGCAGCAATGGATTCTGCCCGTTGTGGACGGATACGCGCACCGGTATTCAGGAACTCTGGACCGATAGAATTTTTCTACAACACCTGGTGCTCTTTGAACATGCCAACTTCCACGGTAAGCACAAACACGTATTCGGCGCTGAGGCCAATCTCAACGCAGGAGACGACAACTTCTTTAATGATCGTGTCTCCTCGCTTGCAGCTGTCAACGGTTCGTGGTCTTTCTTCCGCGATGCGGGTTACATGGGTCAATACCCGGCCGTGCTTCCACCTGGCCTGTACCCGTGGGTCGAGGCGGTCAACATCAAGAATGACGACATGTCCTCGCTCCGATCTGTAAGTTCCGCGGGCCTGGCGCCGGTGCCTCACGTAATTCTATTTGAGCACGCCAATTTCCACGGAGCGCACAAGCACGTATTCGGCCCCGAGTCCAATCTCAATGCGGGTGACGACAATTTCTTTAACGACCGCGTCTCCTCTATCGTCGTGCTCGCAGGCACTTGGGAGTTCTTTCGAGATTCAGGGTTCAACGGACCGTACTCGATTTTGCTTGGCCCCGGCCTCTACCCTTCCGTCGAGGCAATGAAAATCAAGAATGACGACATGTCCTCGCTTCAACCCAACGACCCTTCAGGATTGGCCACTGTGCCTCACGTGATCCTGTTTGAACACGCCAATTTTCACGGAGCGCACAAGCACGTCTTCGGCCCCGAGTCCAATCTCAATGCTAGCGACGACGACTTCTTCAACGATCGCGTGTCATCTATCGTCGTGCTCGCCGGCACATGGAAATTCTTTAAAAATGCAGGCTTTAACGGACAGTACCAGGCCGTGCTCGGCCCGGGCCTCTACCCTTGGGTAGAGGCGGCCAACATCAAGAACGATGACATGTCCTCGCTTCGACCGGCATAACCTCGCGGCAACTGCCCAGCCGCGTTATGTGCGAGTCGTCTCACAGCCGCTAGGCGCACATTGATTGTGGAGGGCGCTAGGTTCTTTTGTTCGATAAAGAATCGATAACGAAGGACAACACTTCGGTTGAAGGCCAAGCGTGATTCCGAACAATGCCAGCCGATGAATTCATCGATGGCGTGCCCATACGACTCTTCTGAACTCGCCGCCGCAAGCGAGTTCAGAACTGCGTTCTTCGATTGTTCCAAGTCGGGCAGCCGAAGTATTGTTTTGGCCCTCGAGCGTTTGCCTGTCTTTTTCCGATGTCCCATACTGGCGGCCTCCCGCGCCGCGTTTCGTACGGTCATCCACTTAGAAACCCAAGGACCCGAACGCCGTTTGCGGATCATGACGGCCACAGCGAGGCAGAATCGCAAATCGGCTAATCGCTCCGTCTGCAGTGTTCCATTACTGTCCAGCGCAGACGCCTCTAACCCTCAACACTCCTGTTGACGGCCAACAGAACCGTGGTAAACTCCTGTTGACCGTCTAAAGGAGTCTATGCCTACTGCCAAAGCAGAGGTCCTGCAGGGAACACTCGATTTGCTGGTGCTGAAGACGCTTGATTCGATGGGGCCGATGCATGGTTTCGGGATCGCATTGCGTATCCAGCAAGTGTCCGAAGACCTTTTGAAACTAAACCAGGGGACGCTTTACCCCGCACTGCTGCGCCTGGAGCAGCGCCGCTGGATTTCGACCAAGTGGGGCGTCTCGGAAAATAACCGTAAGGCGAAGTATTACTCCCTGACGCGGGCGGGACGCAAACAGCTTGAGGAAGAAGCGGAAAGCTGGGCGCGCATGTCCGCCATGATCAACCGGGTTCTGGAAACGAGCTAGCCATGCGCGAGCTTTTCAACACGATCCTCCAGCGCGCCTTCGCACCATTCCGCCGACGGCAACTCGAAGCCGACCTCGAGGCGGAACTGGCCTCGCACGTGGCGATGGCGGTGGAATTCAACCAGCGAACGGGAATGAGCGCCGCTGAGGCCCGCCGCGAAGCGTTGCGAAGCTTCGGTGGCGTCGAACAGGTTAAAGAGAGCTACCGGGATCAGAGAGGACTGCCTATGATCGAGAGCGCTTTTCGAGATGTGCGCTTCGGCCTAAGGATGCTTCGGCGTAGTCCGGGCTTCTCGATCATAGCTATTCTTTGTCTGACGGCGGGCATCGGTGCTAATGCAGTAGTGTTCAGTTGGATTGAAGGGATCTTATTCCGTCCGTACCCGGCCGTGGCCCACCAAGAGCGGCTGATGGCAGTCACCGGAACGGTGCGGGGCGGTTCCGACCCTGACTATATTTCGTGGCCAGACTTTCTCGATTTGCAGAAGAACTGCCGGCAGCTTGACGCGTTTTTCGTAACCAAGATTACGGGGACCACTCTGAGTGTCGGAGAGCGGGCCGAGAGCGTGACGGGGAGCATAGTATCGGCGAACTATTTCGATGCGATTGGGGTGCATCCGATTCTTGGCCGCGGATTCGAGCCGGGCGAAGACGCAGGACGAAACGCTCATCCCGTGGTGGTTATCAGCTATCAACTATGGCAAAGGCGATTCAAAGGCGACCGGGAAATAGTCGGGAAGACGCAGCGGCTCAGCGGCATGTTGCACACGATTGTGGGAGTCGCGCCGGAAGGGTTTTATGGGACGTTCGTCGGTTGGGCGATGCAGTTTTGGGTGCCGGCCTCGATGGAGGAAGTATTCGAAGAGGGCGGCTACAAACTAGAGGATCGCGGAGCGCGGTGGATAGAATCATACGTGCGGCTCAAGCCCGGCGTGACACGGGGACAGGCACAGGAGGAAATTTCAGCCTCAGCGAAACGATTGGAAGCGGCCTACCCGGCTACGAACCGCGGCCGCGGCGTCAAACTATGGCCGTTATGGCAAACGCCATTCAATAACGCTCACACGTTGCTCCCTACGTTCGAAATCATGCTCGCGGTGGTGGTTTTTGTCTTGTTGATCGCGTGCGCCAACGTTGGCAATCTGCTGCTAGTGAGATCGCTTGCGCGGCGGCGTGAAATGACTGTTCGGCTCGCGATCGGAGCCGGTCGCAGGCGGCTGGTGAAACAACTTTTCACGGAAGGACTGATCCTGTCGACGTTTGGCGCGGTTGGCGGGCTAGTGGTTGCGTACTGGTGCCGCGGCGCGCTTGTTCTGCTCTTCCCAGCAAGGGGGGGCGTGTCGATGTATCTACCGAATCAAATCGATTGGCGCGTGCTCGGATTGAGCGCTGGGGTTTGCCTGGTCGCCACGCTCTTGCTCGGGCTGGTTCCCGCATTGCAAACGCTTAAGATCGATCTCGCCGGCGCGTTGAAAGCGGAATCGGCGGGAGTGGTGGGGAGCCGCGGAACGGCTTGGTTCCGATCGGGCCTCGTCTTGGTTCAGGTGTCGCTGAGCTTCGTATTGTTGGTCGGAACGGGGCTCTTACTGCAGAGCCTGCAGAAAATTCGGACTGCCAGCCCGGGATTTTCGTCGCGCAGCGTATTGCACACTGCCGTAGCTTTGGTCTCGGCCGGATACGATGCACAGCGCGCCCTAACTTTTGAAGACGAACTTATAACTCGCGTGAAGGCGCTGCCGGGCGTCGAGTCGGCCGTGTTCGCGCGATCCACGCCGATGAGCTTCGGAAGTTTTTCTTCGACGCCAATTGCCGTGGATGGGTATCAGCCGGCGCCCGACGAACAGCCCACGGTGGAGTACAACGAAGTGGGGCCGGACTATTTTCTTACGATGGGAATCCCTGTGGTGTCCGGTCGCGAATTCACAAGCGCGGACGACGAGAAGGCCGCGCTGGTGGCCGTCGTGAATGAGACGATGGTTGCGCGGTATTGGAGCGGCAAGAATCCAATCGGGGAACGGCTTCAAGTGAAAGGCCGATGGATGCGGGTGGTGGGCATCGCGAAAGATGCGAAATACGAGAGCGTGCGGGAGCCATCCAAACCATTTTTCTATGTGCCGCTGCGTCAAAATTTCTCCGTCGGGGCATCGTTGAATGTCCGCACGCAGCTGCCACCGGGGGCAATGGCGGCTGCGCTGACGCGCGAGGTGCAAGCGCTGGATCCGGGGCTTGCGATTTACGAGGTGATCACACTACAGGAGCAAGTAGATCGCTCGACATCGGCGCAGATGGTGGCTGTAACTCTAGTAGGAGTGTTGGGTGGGATGGCGTTGTTGCTCGCTGCGATCGGATTGTATGGAGTGATGTCATGTGCAGTGTCGGAAAGCAGTCGCGAACTGGGACTGCGGATGGCGCTTGGCGCGGACGCATCCAATCTGTTGCGGCTGGTGATTTCGCGGGGCTTGGCGTTGACGGTGGGCGGCGTCCTGCTGGGCGCCGTTGTGGCCCTCGGATTGACGCGATCGATGGGGAACTTACTTTACGACGTGAGTCCACGGGATCCGCTGGCCTTCGGCGCCGCTCTAGCAACGATGATCATCGTGTCGTTGGCAGCGTGTTTTGTGCCAGCTTGGCGCGCCACTCGCACCGATCCCGCCCGCATCCTCCGGGACTGATTCTCTCGTTGGCTTATGCAGCGCGATGAACCTGGCACCGCTAAGAAGGCGTGCCATTGGCAATTTGAATTCCACGGCCCGGGCCAGAAGGTCCCGTTCTGGGGTCGCGACCTCACGTTCTACTTGCCTGAGTTTTTCGGCCGAACCGTCGCCGAGGCCTGCGGATAGTAGTGGTCAGTTTCCGATTACGCGTGCCGCCTCAGATGGTCGACGCAACACTTGCTTGGAGTTTACTCGCCGGAGTTTGGAATCCCAGGGTTTTCCAGCGAGTGATTGTGTATTTGATTGGTCGCGGATGGCGTGGCATAGGTGGTTGTCTGGGCGTAAGCTATGACAACCGTTTTTCCATGGGAGGCTGCATGGCTTCAATCACCGGCTTTGGCGGTATATTTTTGCGAGCGGATGATCCAAAAACTCTGTATCAATGGTACGAGCAGCATCTCGGTGTGGTGAAGGCCGACGGATCTTTCGCGTTTCCTGCTTCGACGCAACGCCCTCAGGTCATCTTCGCCCTTTTCAAACAAGACAACGCATACTTCCCGCCGGCACAGAAAGCAATGCTCAATCTCCAGGTGGACGACCTGGATGGTGTGCTGGACCGTTTGATAGAAGAAGGTGTTACGGTCGATCCAAAGCGCGAAAGCTATGACTTCGGAAAGTTTGGCTGGATCACCGATCCGGAAGGAAATCGTGTCGAGCTTTGGCAGCCTGTCGGCAACTGACTGATGCCGAAGCAGCCGGGTGTGGTACGCGGCATTTGTGGGGCAACGCAACCAATCAGGCAATCGCAAGTGATGGATTGAGGCCACACCGTGAAAGCCTTCCCCGACGTGGATAGAATGAGAATCGGAGACACCGCGACGGCTCAGACTTGGCTGGGCCTGAAGAACATCGGTGCAGACAATATCAGCCTGGTTTTTATTTTCGCCGCGCCTGGTTTCGAAAAGAACATGCGGTGTAGCTCCGTCGCGGGCCAGAATGCTCCGCCGATCAACGACGACGAATCCAAGGCTTGCGCTCATGAAGGTCACGTTGAGTACGAGGCGCTCGCACCGGCAACAAAGAAATAAGCACCACCGTTGCAAACTTGCAACGGTGGGCCACTCCAAAGGCCAGGGCGTTTTTCGGAATTGAGGCGCGGCTACGCGGCAGTCCGGCTCCGGTGACCGAGTGACGCGAGTGCCGGACAAATTCACCAGCAAGCCGAGAGGCATGCCGGACGCGATTGCCTTTTGTTAATCGCGATCCGGATTGCGATGGCGCCAATGCCAGTAGTGGCGTTGCACGCGGCGGTGCTGCCAGCGGTACTCACGATAGGTCCGGTGTTGTGCCACGAGGTAGCGCCTGTAGGCGCGGTCTTCGCGGTCATCCCAATTATGGTAGTCGCGATTGTCCCGGTCATAGATTCGGACCTGGACACCGTCCTGTGGCGTGGGGTTCGCCATCATGACGGTCGGTACGGCGAAAGCAGCTACAAGTAGCAGCGAGCTGAGACAGCGATTCATACGATGCACGATATGCTCCTCCACGACCAACGGATGAGTTTCAGAATCGTGGATCTTCACTCTGCGCTGCCAGCGTCGGGATGTATGTTCCATTCTGCACGGAAATAGAAAATCGAAGCCAAGACGCAGGCTCCCAAAACCAGAACTTGGGGCACCCGGGCGGAGGCGCCCCTACGAACGAATGCGCCAGCCTGCGGCATAACCTAGTTGCCCAATCTTGTGAGACTCTGGGATGCCGCAAAGCGAAGACGGATCCAACCCATTAGCCATGACTAGCGACGTGACTCCATCCATAGGTAACGACCCACTGACAAAATCTGCTGCTGCGCCGCAATCGCCACTTCGCACGGCGCTCGCCGGACTGATTGGCAACACCCTCGAGTGGTTCGACTTCGCGGTGTACGGATATTTTGCAAGCGACATCGGAAGCCAGTTTTTTCCCAAATCGAGCGCCAGCGCGCAGCAGTTGCTGGCGTTCGCGGTGTTCGCGATCGGCTTCTTTGCGCGGCCGGTCGGTAGCTTAGTACTCGGGATGATCGGAGACCGGATCGGCCGGCGCGCTCTGCTCACGCTTTCCATCGCGCTGATGGGAGCATCGACGCTGATTCTGGGTTTGCTTCCGGGCTATCAACAAATTGGCCTGGCCGCACCGCTCTTGTTGATCACCATGCGCTTGATACAGGGTTTCTCCGTGGGTGGGGAATTCACAGGCTCGATGGTGTATACAACCGAGTCTGCATCGCCGCTGACGCGCGGTCTGATCAGTAGTTCGACGGCGGCGGGCGTCACTCTTGGGTTCATTCTAGGCTCCGCGTCAGCGTGGCTGGTGAACGCCACACTGAGCAAAGACGAAGTTGCAGTCTGGGGCTGGCGAATCCCCTTTATAGCAAGCGTGCTCCTTTGTGTTGGCGGTTGGCTCTTGCGCCGCGGCCTGCATGAGACGGCCGAAGGCTTGAAAGCAGTGGCGAGCCGCCCTCCGCTCATTCCATCCCTTATCGCCGACAGGTTGCCGATGCTGCGGACGTTCGGCATCGTCGCTATGACGAATGCTGCCTACTACCTGACCTTCACCTACGTTGTGGAGCGACGCAAAACACTGCCTGGAGGCGGGTCGGGTTTCCTGTTGGCGAATACTTTGAGTCTGTTTCTGGTACTGGCTGCCAAACCGTTTGGCGGTTGGCTGTCTGATCGAGTGGGCCGGCGCAAGCTGATGCTGACGGTCACCGTCTTGACCATGAGTCTTGTCTATCCGGCTCTGTGGCTGATGCTCTATGGGACGCCGCCGGAGTTTATGCTTGGCCAGCTTTTTCTGGCTATACCCCTCGGGATGGCGCTGGGCCTTCAAGGCGCGATGGTTGTGGAGATTTTCCCGCTCCGCACCAGAGTCACATCGATGAGTTTCGCTTACAGCATCACTCTGGCGTTGGCAGGAGGAACCGCTCCGCTCGTATCTGCTTGGCTCATCGGAAAATTCGGAGTGCCCCTCGCGCCGGCCTACTACGTGATGCTGCATGGAGCCATCGGGCTCGCGTTGCTGTGGCCCATGCAGGAGACGAATGCGCGCACGCTGAGCGAGTGATGCCAAGAGACATCCAGGCACTCGCTCCGATACAATCTCTCTCCACTATGGATAGGAAGGGAATCGTAAAATCGGTTTTTGGTGTGCGGCGGGCGCTTATTGGCGTGATCCACGTTAGCGCGCTGCCTGGGACTCCTGCTAGCCGGAAGAGTGTTGCGGAGATTGCCGAGGAGGCGGTTCGGGAAGCGCGGGTTTACGAAGCGGCGGGGTTTCACGGGCTGGCGATTGAGAATACGCACGACCGACCTTATCTGAAGAGTTCGGTTGGGCCGGAGATTGGCGCAGCGATGGCGGTGGTCGGTTGCGAGGTGCGACGCGCGGTTTCGCTGCCGCTGGGAATTCAGGTTCTGGCAGGGGCGAATTTGTGGGCGGTGGCGATCGCGCACGCTTGCGGGGCGAGCTTTGTTCGAGTGGAAGGATTTGTTTTCGCGCATGTGGCGGACGAAGGCGTGATTGAGTCCAGCGCTGGAGCGCTTTTGCGATACCGGCGGGCGATTGGCGCGGACAGCGTTCGTGTGTTCGCTGATATCAAGAAGAAGCACTCGGCGCACGCCATCACGGCGGACGTGGACATTGTGGAGACTGCAAAGGCCGCAGAATTTTTTCAGGCGGACGGCGTGATTGTTTCGGGCGTATCCACGGGGGAGCCCGCCGATGCCGGGGAAGTGGAGGCCGTGAGAAGCGCGGTGTCCATTCCGACGCTGATTGGTTCCGGCATCACGCCGGAGAATATCGGGAGATATGCGTCGGCGGACGCGTTTATTGTGGGATCGTCGGTGAAGCAGGATGGACAGTGGGCAAATCCACTGGAGGAAAGACGAGTGGTGGCGGTGGTGGGTGCGTTTGAAAAACTGCCGGCAGCTTGCTAAGCGGATTTCCTGCGTTATACTCCCATTACTCAACACATTTGTTGGGATCGGCGTCCACGCCGAGAAGGAGGTGATCCAGTGAGGTACGGTTTACGTTGAAGTAGTAGAGAGGCGCTTGTGAGTGCTGTCCGAGCGCCTCTTTTTCTTGTTCTGCCCTGCCACGATTCAAGAGATCCAAGATGAAATGCGGCAATGCGGCCGTGACTCGGGTGCTAGCAGTAGAGTTCGAAGGCCGAGACCGATTGCCTTCTCACGCCCAGATTTGCGAGGCCCTGGCGCAGCCAGGAATGGCTACGCCACCGAGGAGAGTGCGTGCGGGCGGTTGAGCCAGCGTTGCGCGCGTGTTATGTTGGTAGAACAAGGCCCGGAGTGGCGGAACTGGCAGACGCGCTGGACTCAAAATCCAGTGGTACTTAGTACCGTGTGGGTTCGACCCCCTCCTCCGGGACCAACTTTTCCCCGTATCAACATTGCCTATTTCGCATCGGAGAAGTCAGTGTCCCCTCTAGTGGCTCGGCGCTTCTAATTCATACACATCGGTTAAATCGAGAACCGATGCCTTCTCTTCGTTGAGTCCGTCGCTTAGAAGCGGGTCAACGGATGGGTCCGGATGGACATACCATTTGCCGTCTCTATCCTTAACGACCAACGTCCGATTCATTGCGCGCTCCCCATTGTGAAGATAAACGCCAACATCAACGAACATGATGTCCTCAAAATCGTTAGTTGCGTAACCGTAGGAAGCAGGACCGGACTTACTGAGGTGTCGCGCCGCGAAAATCTTTCCAATGCTTTTCGGTCCTTGCGGTGACGGCTGTTTCTTGGCGGCTTCTGCCTTAATACTTTGAGTGGTGTCTTGAAGGAATTTTGCATATGCCTTCCGCCCGTTTCCGCCCCCGTAAAGTCTGATGGACGTGGAGGAGAAAAGTTTCTCATCCCGATTGATGAAAGACCGCGCCAAGTCGCAGGCTACGCCCTCAGGTGTATCGTGGCCACCTGGAAGTCCATCTGCCGCAACTTTCAGTTTTGGTTTGGCCGTCTGCCTTCCAGCGGCACCGCACAACAATGTAGGAAAAATAACAAGAGCTATCAGTCGTGACCAAATGTGGGACTGTAGTTTTTTCACAGATTGCTGACCTCTTTATTTACGAGGAAAGCTACTAATTCTAATTCTAACCTCGCTGCCTTCCAAGGAAATTGGCGCGTTCGGTAATTGATGAGATACTATGGATGCTTACTCGTGGAACTTCACGCTGTTTCTTAAAGTATTCCGCAACTCAATGCCAACCCATTCCAATCGGGGTCAGAGTCTTTCAGCAAGCAAGCGTTCTTGGATTCTTATAGTGCTTTGCGGTGTCACTTCGGCAATCTTGTGCGCCGCGCCACTTCGTTTGCCTTTGAGAAAATATTCCGTCTCCTACGTTGGGACTGTCTACGGCTTACTGCTAGCCCTATATTTCGTGCTGTGTCGGGGAGCTAGTTCGCTTAAAGCCCTTTCCCTCATCGTTGCATCGTCCGCCGCGTACGTAATCGCATTCTCCGGCGCGATGCTGCTGCCCACGCTGCTGCCCACGCTTCCGTGGGGGCTCGACTTTTTCGACTCGGGCGAACCCACGGCCATGCTTTTTATTGCTGGCGGTGTACTCGGTGGAGCCGTTCTTGTTCCCGCAGTAGTTCTCCTCAGCAAAACTCGTCTTCAGACATGGACTTCCACAATCGCGAAGGTCATCGGTGGAATTCTCCTAAGTGGATTCCTTGGCGCTCTGGCCTTCGTACTGAGCCGGTCTTTAGGCAAATTGGTTTGGACTTTGATTCCCATAGAACCACTGCCCACAAACGATTCCTACGTTATGGCCGCCATTTTCATGGCGTGGCAGCCAACTATGGCAGTTTTCTTTGCTTGGGCAACGACTTCTAAAGTCCAGCAGGTCGATGCTCCTACGATAGCTGATTCCTCAACCGTGATTCCTGACGAAAGTCCGCCAGCTCTTCCGAGCCGCGGAACGTTTCTGATTGCAAGCATTGTGCTCATTGCTATCTGTTTGGCCAGGCTAACTCCGCTCTGGATTCATGCGACTGGCCGCGAGTTGGCGATTGCGAAAAAGGATAGAACGAGACCTGCCGTTGACGGTTTGCCTGACTTAAACCCCAATCAAAAAGAAGACGTTCTGATTCTCAAGGAAATTGCCGGGTACGAGCCGAGGCAAACGGCTGACGAGGTCCATTACGGAAGTCACGAAAAGGGCGGTCAACACCCGGGGAGTCACTACTATGCGGCGACTTACTTCAAGTCTGGAGACGCAGACCGCACGCCAACCGGGCCCGCTCCAAAAATCTATGTGAGCGTAGAACAATATCCGACTGCGGAGTGGGCTCAATATTTGGCAGAGTATCCCCAGAACATCGCTCTGCTGTTCGACAATCCCAAACAGCATGCCGTTGTCACAAAGTTGAACGCCAAGATGCGGACTAATCAGTTAGAACAACCCGCCGGAGTTCATTGGTTTTCGGTCTACTACATGTGGCCAAGTGGTCCCTATGTCGTTTGGGTCCAAGGCTACACGCTTGATGAGAATGTGGAATTCTTAAGGCCTTATCTCACCAAATACCCGAGCTCGATAAAATGAATCCCCGAATTGATTCGATAACGGTGTGCTAGGCGGTCAAGGGTAAGCTCGGAGCCAAGAGGTTCCCCCGGTTTAGTTGAAAGTTGAGAACAAGAAGCAGCGGCTCTCGCCCGAACTCGGATAGAGTTCGGGTTGCGAATCCCTTTTAAAGGAGAGAGCCGCCGTGAAAAAGAATTACCAGAGGAAAGAGCGCAAGTCCAATCACAAGTTCGAAGTGGTGCGAGGGCAAGAGTTGCTGGTGCGGGTGCCGTTGCCGATGGCCGAGGTATGGGCCGAGATGCAAGCGCAGGTAGAAGAGTTGACCGGACAAGCCGGACTGCAGATCTTGTGAGCCATCCTGGAAAACGAAGTTACGCGCCGAGTAGGACCTCCGCATCGGCCAAATCCCACAGCAGGCTGTGTGCGCTGGGGAAAGCAGTCAGGGTACGTGGTCTTCGGTGGACAGAAAATTCCACTGGAACGGCCGCGAGTGGATTTGGGCCTAAAGTCAGAAGCAGATGTTCCGTTTAGAGGGCGATAGTTCTTTTGTAAATGCGGACGACAGCTCCAGTATTCGCGTTCACATCCACGTGTTTGTAGGTCCCTCTGAAGTTGAAGGTCTGGAGCACTGGGTCGTCTGGCTCCACCGGCCGGGAGTCTGAAACGCTCCATATGAACGATTTGTGCTCTTTCGAGTATTCCAAGCGTGCACTGCAGTACTGTGTCTGGAAACCCTGCGTTGCCGCTATGGAATATGCGGCCTCGCAAGAAATAATCTCTGCTTTGGAAAGATCGGAACCAATGTCGGGCAATTCGATTTCAGAATTGACCGACCCATCCTCATTAAGTCTCATCTCGGTGGAAAACGCTTTCAGTCCTTTTTCCGGATCGGAAAAGAAAAAAGTCAGATCATAGGAACCAAGATTCTCATTCTCCTCATAGACGCCGGGAAACTGCTCCTTGAGTTTTTCTCGGTCGAGCCATTGGCCCTCTTCAAACCTGAGCTTCTGTCTAAACGCACTCCCGACTTTTATTTCAAGATATTCTTCAAGTCGCGCTCTCACATTTTTTGGAATCTCGTCCAGGTCCCTGAACACCTTATGTAGTTCACGGTGCTCGTAGCCCACCCGGAAACCCGCACCTCGAAATCCTGAGGCAACATCGCATTTCTGCGCACCCGCTTGCCTGCAACAGAACAGAATCAAGACTGCCGACGTAAAAAGCTTCAGTGTTCTCATGACCGCCTTGCCTGTTGGTTGAATCTTAGTTTGGACGTGCCGCAGTTGGGAAGAGATGCCTAGCGCAACGGATGCGCCAAACTAGCGCTAGAACTACTCGGTAGGCGAAACAGGGCAAGGCGAAGTGATTTCGGCAAAGGCAACTTCGCCCCTCTACCCCGGCTGAGGCGGCGTTGCGTAGCGGTATGCGGTTTGACTGATTGGCGTCACCTGACCCTCGACCGGCTGGACGGCTGCATGGCGCTCGAATAAGCTCACAAAATGTACCCAGACCGTCGAGGATTGAGATTTACATTCGCGGCGAGCGCCGAGCTCGCTCTAAAAGACTTTCCCAAGGCGATTGTGCCCGGGCTTGTGACCGAGTTGAGCCTGCAAGGATGTTTCGTGCAGACATCCGCCGCGTTTGAGGCGCAACGGCTCGTGCTGGTGAAGATTTACGATTCACGGGAATCGTTCGAGGCCGAGGCGGTGGTGCTTTATGTGCGACCGACCGGGCTGGGACTGGTGTTTCGCGAATTTACGCCGGAGTCTGCGGCGATTTTGCAAAAGTGGATGATCAAGGCGCTGGATGGCCAGTTGGCGCCGCTCTAAAAGCCCGGGCTGAAGGCAAATGACCGGCGACCTCCCGTTTTCGCTCCTTTCAGCAGGCAGTTGAACAATTCCACCGCTAAATTCGAATCGAAGACCGCTGGTTCTGTTTGTAAAGGTGCCGTTTCGACAGTTTGCCATTGAATTATGGTGCGCAACTGGCTGGGAGTTTCGGCTTGCATGACGTTTGAAACGGTTTAAGATTGGGCGAAACAGGTTCGTACACCAAATTTGAGGCAACGATGAACTCCCTGCGCCGATTTGTGCCCGCTTGCTTGGCTGTATTCCTTTTTGGTTCTGCAATGACGCTGCGCGCCGCCGAAACCCACGCGGCGACGGCAGGTGTTATCTCGCTCAACGGTGGCTGGCAGATTCAGTCTTCGTGCGAGGCGAAGGCCACGGGCGCACAGATTTCCGCGGCAGGATTTGCGGCGACGGGCTGGCACAAGACGACGGTGCCGAACACGGTAGTCGGGACGCTGGTCGACGATAAGACTTATCCCGATCCGACTTACGGAACGAACCTGAAGAATTTGCCGGGGATGAACTATTCGAGCGCGACGTTTTTTGCGTTGCAGGAAATGCCGGAGGGGAGTCCGTTTAAATGCTCGTGGTGGTGGCGCAAGGAATTCTCGGTGCCGGCTTCGGCGGCAGGGAAGCACCTGGCGCTGCATTTCCCGGGACTGAATTACCGCGCGAACGTTTGGGTGAACGGGGAAAAGATCGCAGATGTGAAGGATGTGGTCGGGACGTACCGGATTTTTGAATTTGATGTGACGAGCGCTTTGAAGCCGGCCGCGATGAATACGGTGGCGTTGGAGATTTTTGCTCCGGGAAAAGACGATCTTGGAATTACCTGGGTGGACTGGAATCCGACGCCCGCCGACAAAGATTTGGGTATTTGGAAAGAAGTTTCGCTGACGATGAGCGGGCCGGTGGCGATCCGGCATCCGTTTGTGAGCTCGAAACTCGATTCGGAGTACAAATCGGCGGAGCTGACGTTGAGCGCGGAGTTGCGGAACGATTCTGGCGCCGCAGCGAAGGGCACTCTCTCCGCGGAAGTGGACGGCAAACAATTGAAGCAGCCGGTGGAACTCGCTGCGGGAGAGACGAAGGTCGTTCACTTTGACGCGGCGGCTTATCCGCAGCTAAAACTGGTGGCGCCGAGACTTTGGTGGCCGTACACGGTGGGGACACCGAATCTTTACACAGCGAACTTTTCGTTTGTCTCCGATGGAAAAACTTCGGACTCCGCTTCGATCAAGTTTGGAATTCGCGAAGTGACGAGCGAGCTGACGGATAAAGGCCATCGCCTGTTCAAGATTAACGGACATAAGATTCTGATTCGCGGGGCGGCCTGGGCGCCGGATATGTTTTTGCGCCCGATGTCGAAGAAGATGGACGCGGATTTGCGGTATGTGAAGCACATGGGGTTGAATACGATCCGCCTCGAAGGGCGCATCGACCGCGACGAATTTTTCGATAAGACCGACGAGATGGGAATTTTGGTGATGCCGGGCTGGACATGCTGCGACGCTTGGGAAAGATGGGAGGTGTGGACGGATGAAACGCGGGTGGTAGCAGCGGGCTCGATGAAGGATCAGGCGCTGCGATTGCGGACGCATCCGAGCGTTTATGTTTGGCTTTATGGGAGTGACAATCCGCCGCCGGCCGCGGTGGAGCGCATGTATTTGGATATTTTGAAGGCGGCGGAGTGGCCGAATCCTTCGGTTTCGAACGCGAGCGAGCAACCGACTCCGGTGACGGGACCGTCGGGCGTGAAGATGACGGGACCTTATGAATATGTTCCGCCGGTTTATTGGTACGTAGACAAAGAGGCGGGCGGGGCGCACGGGTACAACACGGAGACAAGTCCGGGGCCAGCGATTCCGACGCTCGAGAGCGTGAAGAGATTTATTCCGAAAGAGCATTTGTGGCCGATGGACGACGTGTGGAACTATCACGCGGGCGGCGAGCGATTTACGAATGTGAATGTGTTTACGGATGGATTGACGCGGCGATACGGCGCGCCGAAATCGTTGGAGGACTACGAACGCAAAGCGCAAGCGATGACGTACGACGGTGAGCGCGCAATGTTTGAAGCGTACGGGCGGAACAAATATGTTTCGACCGGCGTGATTCAGTGGATGCTTAATAATTCGTGGCCATCGTTGATCTGGCATCTCTACGATTATTATCTGGTGCCGGGCGGCGGATATTTCGGCACGAAAAAGGCCATGGAGCCGCTACATGTGCAGTATGACTACGCGGATCATGCGGTGGCAGTGGTGAACGATACATATGAAGCGCACAACGGAATGAAAGTCGTCGCGAAACTTTTTTACCTCAACGGAAAAGAGATCGCTTCGCACGAAGAAAAAATAGATGTGCCCGCCGACGCGAGCGTGAAAGCGTTCGATTTACCGAAGGGCGAAGGGTTGACGATGACGTTCTTCGCGAAGCTGCAGATGTTCGATGCAGCGGGAAAATTGGTGAGCGACAATTTTTATTGGCTGTCGGCGAAGGAAGACACGCTCGATTGGAAACACCGCAGGGACACCGTATACACGCCGCAAGCCGAGTTTGGGGATTTGAGCGGGCTGGAATCGTTGCCGGAGACGGCTGTGGTTGCAGCAACGACTTTTGCGCTTGGGTCCGTGACCACCACTATTACGAATGCGGGAAAAGGCGTGGCGTTTATGGTGCATCTGAGGGTGGTGGATGCGAAGGGCGAAGACGTGGTGCCCGTTTTCTGGAACGACAACTACGTGACACTGTTGCCGGGGGAGCACCGTACGCTGACGGCGAAGTTTTCAGCGGGCGGCGGTCAAGGATTAAAAGTCGTCTGCGAAGGATGGAACGTGAAGGCCGAGTTGGCAGGCAAGCCCGTGGCGAAAACGCCGGAGAAAAAGTAGAACGGCGGGATGGACGTCCCGCGGTAGAATCGCTAGCGCACTTTCGAACCATTCATTGAGAGGAATCGATTTGCGAAGGAATATTGTCTTCGTATTCGTGACGCTTGCGGGGCTGTGGCTTGGCGCTACATGCAAGGGGCAAACGAGTTCGCTGGAAGACGCGAAGAAATCCGTCCTGGCACGGATTGAGAAGAGCGGCGTAGACGTTGGAATTGCTTTTCGCACGTTGGACGGTAAAGACGGATGGTATTCGCGCGCGGACGAATCGTTTCACGCGGCGAGCACGATGAAAGTGCCGGTGCTGATCGAGCTGTTTCATCAGGTAAACGACGGGAAGTTGGCGCTCAGCGATTTCCTGATCGTGCGAAATGAATTTCGCAGCATTGTGGATGGCTCGCCGTTCAAGCTCGATGTCTCTGACGATTCGGAGGCAGACCTCTACAAGGCAGAAGGCCAAACGCGTACGATTTCCCAGCTCGCGGAGCTGATGATTACCGTCAGCAGCAATTTGGCGACGAATCTTCTAATTGAAAAGCTTGGCGTGGAAAATATTCGCGCTACGGTGCATTCGCTCGGCGCGGATGGCATGAATGTCCTCCGTGGCGTTGAGGATGGCAAAGCGTTTCAAAAGGGAATGAACAACACGACGACGGCGCGCGGCTTGGCGGTGCTGATGACCGCGATTGCAGACGGAAAGGCCGTTGACCAAGAGTCGAGCCAGCGGATGGTTGCAATCCTCGAGCGGCAAGAATTCAACGAAGCGATTCCGGCCGGTCTGCCGGCAGGGACGCGTGTGGCGCACAAGACCGGCGACATTACGAAGGTTCATCACGACGCGGCGATTGTGTATGCAAAGCGGCCGTTTGTACTGGTCATTCTGGTGCGCGGCATCGCCGAAGACAAAGAAGCGTACAAACTCATGGCCGCCATCACCAGCGACCTCTACAAAGCAACGAATTGACAGGCGAAGCGCTCCAACCCAAACTAACTACGCAACCGTACGCCGCGCGACGTCATCCAACGCATTAGCGGCGTGGCATCGTAGTGTGAACGGCTGGTTGCGGTCGAAAAGGCCGAGGAGACTGAGCATGAAGACGTGGAAGAAACTATTCGGCGTGGCAGTATTGGGCGCGGCGCTGGCGGGCGCTGCTGCGGCAGACACATTGGAATTGAAGGATGGACGTATCTTGCAAGGGAAGTTCCTAGGCGGGACGCAGGCGACTCTGCGCTTCCAGGTGGACGGGGACGTGCAGACATTTTCAACGAACGACATTGTGGCATTGACGTTCACGCGCGGATCGAGCCAGCCGCAGCAGATGCCGGCACCGGCACCCGTAGCGCCAGCGCAGGCTCCAGCACCTGCCGGGCCACCGGTTTCGCAGAATAACTACGATTCGAATTCGGTGACGCTGCAGGCGGGGCAGTCGTTGCTCGTGCGCATGATTGACGGCGTAGATTCGTCTAAGAATCATGTCGGCGATATTTTTAAGGCGAGTCTGGAGACCGACCTGAACATCAACGGACAGGTGGTGGCGCGGAAGGGAACGGATGTTTACGGCCGCCTGGCCACGGCGGACAAAGCGGGGACATTCTCCGGCAAATCCGAATTGCAGCTTGAGCTGACGCGCATGGTCATTGATGGCCGCGACTATCCGATTGTCAGCAGCGATTACAACGTGCAGGGCAAGGGTCGTGGCGGCGATACAGCGAAGAAAGTGGGCGGCGGCGCGGTCCTCGGCGCGGTAATTGGCGCGATTGCAGGCGGGGGCAAGGGCGCGGCGATTGGCGCTGCGGCGGGCGGCGGCGCTGGCGCCGGAGTGCAAATCATAACAAAGGGCCAGCAGGTGAAAGTGCCGAGCGAGGCGCTGCTCGAGTTCCGTTTGCAGCAGCCCGTGACGATCACTCCGGCGGGCTAATCGTCCGGCCAAAGAATTCCGTGTAAAGACAGGGTTCGGCCGACAAAAGCCGGACCCTGTTGCTTTTATTGTGAGCACAGGTCGAAAAAATCTTCCTTGCCTGCTCTACTGTTAGTGACTAAGCTAACAGCGCAGTGGGGAGACCTCTCGTGCCAAAAGAAAAACCCAGAGTGAACATTGGAGAAGTGATCAAGACGTACCGGAGCCAGCGCGGATTGTCGCAGGGCGACATCGAGCGGCGCACCGGATTATTGCGTTGCTATTTATCGCGCGTCGAGAACGGACACACCGTTCCCTCGCTCGAAACGCTTGCCAAGATTGCCGAAGCGATGGATATTTCTCTGGCCGATTTTTTCCCCGGCACGGAAACGCCGCGCGACCGCGAAACGCAAAAAATGCTCGGCGAGTTATCCCAGGATGAAATTCGTTTTCTCGTGGAGATCAAGCGCTACAGCAGTACGCTTTCTGACGGCGACAAGCGGCTGGTGCTGGCGATGATTCGCAAGATGGCGACGATGTTGCCGCCGCCCGTGCGGAAGCCTATGGTTCGGCGGCCGATGGCGTAAGACAAAATTTCGAGGGTACGAAAAGAAAAAGGACAGGCTCCTGCCTGTCCTTTTTCTTTTGCAAAGTATTAACGGCGCAGAACCAGCGTGCTGGCAATCATGTCGTGCAGCGCCTGTTTACGCTCGGTGATGCCCGCCAGAATGAAGCCGATACCCAGTGGAATCAGGCGGGTAATAAATTTCGCAAAGAACCTGCCGGAGGCGCGTCCGAAGGTAATGCGCGCGCCAGTCATGTCCGTGACGGCGATATTCAGGACTTTTTTCCCCGGGGTAGCCTGCCAGGTCGAGCTCTCAAAGCAAGCGTAGTAGAGCCAGTTGCCGACGATCGCCAGCAGGATAAACACGCCGATTCCAATCGCGAGCGCGACGCCGAATGCTTCGCTGGGATCGGGTGGATCGGGTGGATTCGGAAAATTGCGCATGAAGGTGCCAAGGCCGGAGCTGAGGATCAGAATCACGATTACGATGCCAACGGGTACGGCAAGTATGAAGCCGTCAAGCAAGTTCGCCACAACGCGCAGCCAGAAGCCGGCGTAAGCGACGACAGGAGCGGGCTGCCAATCCGGCGTGACGTAGGCGGGCCCGGCCGGTTGCAGGAGTGGCGGTGGCGGCAGGGGAATTCCTGCACCTTGCGGCTGCCCACAAACAGGGCACACTGTCACTGTATCTGCGATCGTGCTACCGCATTTTGAACAGTACACGCGCTCTCCTTCTGCTTTTCAAACGCCTCAAAAATAGATACGCAATTTTGCTCGAAATTGTTCCAGGCTGAACGGCTGCGCCGATTAGCCTGGCGCTTCCACAAGTTTTTCGAGCAGGCGAACCTTGCGGCCGAAATAAACTCCCGTCAGGACTTTCCACGGCGCGATTAAAACATAGACGAATCCTGCGTCCGCGGCATGTTGCGCGGGCAAAATCAGGCCCAGCGCGCAGGACAGCAATCCGACCCCGGAGACGCCGACGGAATCGACGACCATGGCCATCGTGATCAGGCGCTCGGTTCCGCTCAACTCGAGCTTTTCGCGCTGGCGCCACGCGTTGATGTGCAAAGCGGCGATGACGAGGAATGCCGTAGCAAAACCGACGCCGTAAAGTAGAACAAGTTCGGGAATTTCAGCAGGCGAGCGGATTTGGCTTGTTAAGTTGCCGCTCCAATCGCCGGCCAGCGCTCCAAACAGGAATTTCAACGGATAGACGTAAAAGAGAACGACGAAGAGAAGAAAGGAATTGAGCGCAAGCGTCGCGCGGTCTTCCAGCGCGTAGCGGCGAAAGAATTTGTAGTGCGCGTGCCAGAGAAGCGAGAAAAGCCCGAAGCAAATGGCAAACGGCACAAAGCCGCGCACGGAAACGCGCAATTCACTGAAGTTTTTCGGAACTTGCAACGAAACGACGAGCAGAGTCAGGGCCAAGCCGAAAATCACGTCGCTGAATACTTCGAGGCGAGAAATTACCGTTCCGCGGAGGCGGAACCCATTTTCGATGCGCAGTTCGTGGCGCGAGAGGACCATCGTCGCTTCCGAATTTCTCCTCGACTAACGGACCGCTACGTCTCCCGTCCGCGCCTTTCTGGCGGCGCCGGATTCCAAATTCAGGACGGAAGAAACAAACTGACTCAGCGTCATGCCCATGTGGCCCCACAAGCGTTCCTTCAAGCTCGTGTAGTCCTGCGTGCCGCTGAAAATGTCAGCCATCAATTGGCGGAAGACGGGACTGCGGCGAAGGAACTGCACCATGCGCGTGGTGACAGCCGTTCCCAAAAACGATCCGCGGTAGAATCGCCGCACAATTCGCGCTGCAAATTCGAGTTCGGAGGCAAACGCTGCGCCGACCCAATCTGTGTAGACTTCGGGCCTGCCCTCAGCCAGCGCTTTACCGAGCAATTCGCCGGACCGCATCGCGTAAAATAACCCTTCACCGGTCAGTGGATCGACCCACGCTGCAGCGTCGCCCACCAGCGCCCAGTTTTTTCCTACCACCGTCCGCTGCGAAAGCGTTCGCTCTTGGGGCGAGGGCAGCACGTGCGAATAAAACTGCGCGTTCTCCGTTGGAATATTGTGTTGCTGCACGAACGTTTGCAGATGTTCGCGCAATTGTCCGCTCGTGTGCGACGCCATGCTGCCGCAAATGCCAACCGACAAATGATCGCAACGCGGGAACGACCAGATGTAACCGTCGAAATGCGGCAGAAACTTCACGGTTATTGCGTCCGCCGTTTGCGGAATAAAATAGCCCTGCGTCATTTCCAGTTCATCGCGTTCGAGCGCGCGCGTTCCGGGAAGCAGCTGATTACGGGCGCCGGCGGCGAGCACAATGAAATCCGCCGTTTGCCATTCGCCTTCCACGCAAAACCGCGGCTTTTCTCCGTTCGTCTCGACAGCGACGACATGCGACTGCTGCACTTTGCAACCCGCGCTCAGCGCGCGATCCAGCAAAAGTCCATTCAAAACTTTGCGCGAGTAGACGACGATGGGATTGGTCATTTCCAGTGTCGCGCGCTGATCGTTGCTCGCAATCAACTCAACGGAGTGAATTAACTTTTTGGGGTGAGAATTTTCCAGAAGGAACGGATATTTCTGAATCGCTTTGTGTGTCAGCCCGCCGCCGCAAGGTTTTTCCCACGCCAAATGCTCGTCAAAAATGGCCACTTCGTGCCCGGCGCGCGCCAGTTGCTCGCCGCACATGGCTCCAGAAGGCCCTCCGCCGACTATCGCTACCTTTGACATGGGTCGACCTCTAGCAGTCCTAAAACAAGGGAATTCAGGCGCGAAACCTTATGCGAGCGGGAAGATCGCCAAGGCAAAACCGGCGCTCAGTATAGCACCGAACACCGCCGCCGCCGTGGGACTCTGTGTCTCACGTCGCACTACGTCCATCGCCAGCCGCTGCAACACGCTGACAATCACAAAGTACAGCGCCAGCAGCACAATCAATACCTGTCCTGAGTGGAGAAGCAGCAGCGCCGCAACCATCGCCGCCCAGAAAATGCCCCGGTACGTGAGCGTCGCGAGCAACCGTCGCAACCGCGAAGCCGGTCTATACGCGCCCAGAAAAATTTCTTCGGCAAACATCCATGGGAAAAACGCGATGGCCAGCGGCAACATTCGCATCCATCTTGCCGCGTTCAACCACGCTTCGTAAAAGCTGTAGTCCATCCAAAGCGTGAACAGGAGCAATGTCACAATCGCTCCGATTCCCGCAGCCAGGATCCCGCGCCGGGAAGCTTTCAGAGCGTTGGCTACTTCACCATAATTCATGGCCAGTACAATTAAGCCTGCAATCAGTAAAAAACTCGCAAGATAATCGCCTTGGAATAATCCGACTGCGCGCAATGGCACCCAGAGTTTCAAACACATCGCCGCAACGACCGCCGCCAATGGAATTTGCAGCAGCGCACGCGATGGCAAAACGCCCCGCGTCGCCTCCTTCTCGGTTTCTCTGCCGGACCCGCCCGCAATCTCTGCAACGAACGGCACGCACAGCAAAATCAGGCCCACCAGGCCGCTTATCGCTCCGTACAGCGGCAAGCGCGACGCGCGCAAGACGTCATCATCTGTGCCCAACAAGTTCTTCGTCCATCTCCTCATTTCGCTCAAAACCGCGCCGTCAAATAGAAGGCTGACATGCGAGGCGCCCGGAATCTCGATGTACTTGCTCGTGGGATCATTCACGTCCAGAACCATCTGGCGCGCCGACTCCCGCATTGTCTTCGGCTCACGCGACCCACGCATCACGAGCGAATTCTTCTCTAACGGAACGTTGTCCGGAAACAGCAGCTTCTCTTTCGACAGGATTCCTGCCGGCTTCATCGGCGCCGGCGAAATTGCGATCACGCCCGCAACCCGAACTCGCGCGCTCACGCGAATCGCAATCGCACCACCCATTGAATGTCCCGCCAGAATCGTTCGCTCCGGAACAATCGCGCGCCGGTCGATCAACTCGCGCACAAGTGCCTCGCCGCATTGACCCGCTCGCTGCGGACCAAATGGTCCCGGCGTTTTTCCGTGTCCAGGAAAATCCGGCGCAAACACGCGTAAGTTCTGGTTCGCCAGGTCTTCCGCGAGAAAAGACATAATGCGTTTATTTGACGCAAGGCCATGAAATAAGACGACGTAGCCTTGCGGCGTCCCTTCCAATGGCTCGAGCACGTCCACTCGCATCTGGCAACTCGCAGCGCTGGAAACGACGGGCAGCGGCTTGTACGGCCGCAAATTTTGCAGGAAAAATCCCAATACCAACAGCGTAAGCCCCGCCAGCCCGAACCACAGCTTTTTCCACTTCATCGCGTCAGTTCTCTCCGCAAGGCGTGCGCTCGCCTGCGCGTGCTAAAATATCGTTTCCGTCTGGCTTCGCGCAAACGCGCAACGGTCCTCCGGGAGATCTCTTGCATTCTGGTATTTTGACCATCGAGGAAGCGATTCTGCGGTTTGGCTGCGAGAAACGCAACGGCCGCGTCGTCTTCACGAACGGCTGCTTCGACCTTCTGCATCCCGGCCACATTCAAAGCCTGGAACAAGCGCGCGCGCTTGGCGACCTGCTAATTGTCGGCATCAACGGAGACGCGAGCGTCCGCGCGCTGAAAGGGCCGGGTCGCCCGATCTTGCCGGAATTCGAACGCGCGGAAATTTTGGCGGCCCTCGAATGTGTGAACGCTGTCGTCATTTTTCAGGAACTTACTCCGCGCGAAACCATCGCCGCGCTGTTGCCCGACGTTCTCGTCAAAGGCGGCGACTGGCCCGGCGACCAAATCATTGGCAGGGAAGAAGTCGAAGCCGCCGGAGGACGCGTCGTTTCCGTTCCAGTCGTTCCCGGATATTCCACGACCGCGATTCTTGCGAAAATGCGCGCCGCCGGTTCGCCCTCCGGGCAAAGGAATTCATAAAGCCATCCGATGATTCTCCCCGTGGTTCGCGAACGTTTGGAACGCTTGTTGCGCCTGTCTGCTGTCGAAGGCGCGCTGGGTCGATTGCGTTCCAGTGAATCGAAAATCCAGATTTCCGGTCTTCAGCCCACCGCGAAAGCGCTTCTCGCGACTTATTTGACAGGTCAATTGCGCCGCCCGGCATTTTTTCTGGTCGCCTCCAACAAACAAGCCGAATCGATTGCCGAGACTCTTCGCTTTTTCTCTTCGGTCTTTAACGCGGGTGCGGTTGCCGTTCTTCCGGCGTTCGATACGCTTCCGTGGGATGCGCGCAGTCCGCACGCGGATATTTTGGAACGCCGCGCCGCCACTCTTTTTCGCCTCGCAACCGGCCAAGCCTCGTTCGTTGTCGCGCCGATTCCCGCCGCACTCTGGCGCCATCGTTCCGCCGATAGCTACGAGCTTCTCACACGCACGCTGAGAAGCGACGACGAAGTCAGCCTCGACGCCTTCATCACCTACCTCGGCGCCGTCGGCTATGCGCGCACGGAAATGGTCGAAATGCCCGGACAGTTCGCGCAACGCGGCGGCATCGTAGATCTTTTTTCGCCGGAAGCGCCGCGTCCCGTCCGCATCGAACTGCTCGGCGACACCGTCGAATCCGTCCGCGAGTTTGACGCGCGCACGCAGCGCTCCGTCGCGCCCGTCGTTCGCACCACCATTCTTCCGCTCACCGAATGGGCCGTGCCCGCTGAAGCGACGGAAGCGTGGGACCTTCCTTCTTACTGGGGGCCGAAACAGGACGCGGCTCAACACAGCTTGCTCGAACTCGCTTTCAGCGCGCTCAGACCAATCGTCTTCCTCGACGAACCCGCCGCCATCTTCGAAAGCGCCCGCCAATTCCTCGCCGACGCCACAGAAACCTACGAACGCCATGGCCACACGAACTCGCCAACTCCCGAGCATTTCTTCTGGCGCGAAGAAAATCTGCAAAGAGCCCTCGCCGGTGTCTCCCAAATCCAAATGGAAGAATTGGCCCTGGAAGTGACCGCTGAAAATTCGTTTTCACTCTCTTCGCGGCCCAGCAGCCGTTTTCACGGCGATGTTGTCGCTTGCGTCGGCGCCATCAAATCACAACTCGCCGCAGGCGGCACGGTCTATCTTTCCGCCGCCAGTACCGGTGAGTTGGAGCGCCTCGCCGATATCTCGCGTGAATACGAAGTCCCTTACGTCCTCGGCGAATCGGAAGATGCCGCCGCGGGCTTCACGGCCGAAGGCGCGCTCGAATCCGCCGGTCTCGTCCTCATTCGCGCGCCCTTTTCCGACGGCATCGCGTTTCCCGACGCGTCGCTCAACCTTTACGGCAATTCCGATCTTTTTGACGTCACCCCAAGCGTCGAGCGCCCCGGCAAGAAAATCCGCACCTCAGGATTCTTCAGCGATTTCGCCGACCTTAAACCCGGCGATTTTGTCGTCCATGTGGATCACGGCATCGGCCAGTTCGAGGGCCTCCGGCAAATCGAATCCGACGGCCGTCGTGGTGAGTTTATGTTGCTGCGCTACGCGGAGGACGCGCGGCTCTACGTTCCGCTCGAGCGCATGGACCTCGTGCAAAGTTATCGCGTAGTCGAAGGCGCGGAACCCCCACTCGACAAACTCGGCGGCACCGCCTGGACCACGCGTAAAACCCGTGTCCGTAAATCGCTCGAAGACATGGCGGACAAGCTTCTCGAACTCTACGCGTCACGAAAATCGGCGCAGGGGTTTGCGTTCGCGCCTGACGGCCACTGGCAGCGCGAGTTTGAAGACGCGTTCGAATTTGAAGAAACCAACGACCAGAACGCGGCTATCGCGGACATCAAGCGCGACATGGAGCGCGAAACCCCCATGGATCGCCTGCTGTGCGGCGACGTCGGATACGGAAAAACCGAAGTCGCGATGCGCGCGGCGTTCAAAGCTGTTGCAGACGGCAAACAGGTTGCCGTCCTCGCGCCCACCACCGTCCTCGCATTCCAGCACTTCGAATCGTTCAAGCGCCGTTTCGCAGCCTTTCCCGCCAAAATCGAAATGTTGAGCCGCTTCCGTTCCGCCGCCGAACAAAAGAAAATTCTCGCCGAACTTGAAGCTGGAAAAGTGGACATTGTCATTGGCACGCATCGCCTGCTCTCGAAAGACATCGTCTTTCCCGATCTTGGCTTGCTCGTCGTTGACGAAGAGCAGCGCTTCGGAGTCGCGCACAAAGAACGCTTGAAGGAGATGCGCCGTAACGTCGACGCACTCGCCCTCAGCGCCACGCCCATTCCTCGCACGTTGCACATGTCGCTCGTTGGCCTCCGCGATATGTCGCTCATTGAGACACCGCCGCGCGATCGCCTCGCCATTCAAACGACCGTAGCCTCGTTCAATGAAGAGCTGATTCGCAAAGCTATCGAGACTGAGTTACAACGCGACGGCCAAATCTATTTCATTCACAATCGTGTCGAGTCCATCTACTCGCTCGCCGAACTTGTCGGAAAACTTGTGCCAAAAGCGCGAATCGTCGTCGGCCACGGCCAAATGGCGGAAAAAGAGCTCGAATCGGTGATGCTCAAATTTATTCGCGACGAAGCCGACGTGCTCGTTGCGACGACCATCGTCGAAAATGGTCTCGACATTCCCCGCGCCAACACCATCCTTATCAATCGCGCCGATCGTCTCGGCCTGGCCGAACTCTATCAACTTCGCGGCCGCGTCGGCCGCTCGAATCAACGCGCGTACGCCTATCTTCTCGTTCCGCCGGAGGCTACCCTCAGCGAAATCGCCCGCAAACGCCTCTCCGCGATGAAAGAATTCAGCGAGCTCGGCGCAGGATTTCGGATTGCCGCGCTCGATCTCGAACTCCGCGGCGCTGGAAATCTCCTCGGCCGCCAGCAGCATGGCCATATCGAAGCAGTCGGCTTCGACATGTACACGCAAATGCTCGAACGTGCCGTCAGCAAACTCAAAGGGGAAGAGGCCGCGCCGGACGTTCGCACCACGCTCAATCTCGGCCTCGACCTGCGCATCCCGCAGGAATATATCCCGACAGAAAACCTCCGCCTTCGCACCTACAAACGCGTTTCGTCGATTCGTTCCGAAGACGAGCGCAGCGATGTCGCGCGGGAATTGGCCGACCGTTTCGGCAAACTCCCGGCTTCGCTGGAAAACCTTTTGGACTACGCCGTCCTCAAATCGATCTGCGAGCGCCTGCGCATCTCGACCGTGGAACGGCAGGGAAGCCGGCTGGCGATTCGCTTTCACCCTGAAACGCCAATCGACCCCGCCGCGTTGGTCAAGGTCGTACGCTCAAGGGAGGGGATCAAGCTCGATCCCAGCGGCGTTCTCTGGATGGAGACGATGCGCGGGGAAGTGGTTCCGGTGGCCTTGAGAAACGTATTGCTCGCACTCGAGGCACGGGGCTAAACTGATAGCGAAAGGAAATTCATGCGAAATCTTGCACTTTTGGCGGGCTTTTTTCTTGCCTTCCCCCTTGCTGCGCAGCAGCCCGCCCCCACGGACGGCCAGCAGCCGAAACTTGAAGCCCCACCGACGGCCGAGCCCGAACCGGAACCCGCGAAGCCGAAGCTGGCGGCGGCGCCGGTGGCCGCCAAACCGAAGACCACGGCCGATCCCGGCGGCAGAGTTGTGGAAGAAATTATCGCTCGGGTAAACAACGAGATCATCACGAAGTCCGAATACGACAAGGCACTCGCCTCCGCCGAGGACGATGCCAAGCAGGAATGCGAGAACCGCTGCACACCGCAGCAGCTCACCACTGCCACCGAAGAACGTAAGAAGTCCGCGTTGCGCGATTTGATCGACCAGGCGCTTCTGGTTCAACGCGGCAAGGACATGAGCATCAGCGTCGAGACCGACGTCATCAAGCAGCTCGACCAGATCCGCATCCAGAACAAATTGCCCGATATGGATGCGCTCGAAAAGGCGGTAACTTCGCAGGGGTTGAACTGGGAAGACTTCAAGAACAACATTCGCAGCCATCTCATCACGCAGAAAGTGATCGGGCAGGAAGTCGGGTCGCACATTAACATTCCGGAATCGGAATCGAAGAAGTTTTACGAAGAGCACAAGGCGGAATTCATCGGACCGGAAAGCGTTGCGCTTCGCGAAATCGTGGTCAGCACCGACGGCAAGAAAGAGGCTGAGCTTCCGGATTTGAAGAAAAAAGCGGAAACAGCGCGCAAGCGCGTGGACGATGGCGAGGATTTTTCAGAAATTGCCAAACGCATGTCCGACGGCTCCACCAAAGAGCAGGGCGGCTATCTCGGAACTTACAAGCGCGGCGAACTCGCCAAGCCAATCGAAGATAAAGTTTTTTCCATGAAGAAGAATGGGTTGACGGATGTCTTGGAAACAAAACAGGGCTTCCTGATTCTCCAGGTTCTCGAGCACTACGACGAAGGCCAGCAGTCCTTCGACAAAGTAAAAGAAAAGATCATGAATCAGCTCTATGAAGCGCGGATGCAGCCCGCCCTGCGTGACTATTTGAAGACGCTGCGCGAACAAAGCTACGTCGTCATCAAGCCCGCGTACGTCGAAGCGGCGGGCGGCGCCGGCAACTCGGAAATTCAGGAAGTGAGCGCGACGCCCGAACAGGAAAAAGCCAAGAAGGGCGACAAGGGATCGCGCAAGTGGTACTTCCCGCTCAAGCACTCTAAGCCTTCATGAAGCCGTCGTACGTCAGCGACCTGACTACCGAACAGAGCGTCACCACGTTCCTCCTTGTTTGCGAAAAAGAAGTTCGCAGCACGAAAGAAGGGAAACCCTATCTCCGGCTGGAGCTGGGAGACCGCAGCGGCACCATTGAAGCCCGCATGTGGGACCAGATCGATTCCGTCTCCAAGGAAGTCGATCGCGAAGATATCGTGAAAGTGCAGGGCCGCGTCGAAATCTATCGCGGCAAGCCGCAGTTTTCCGTGCAGCAGATGCGCAAAGCCAAACCGGATGAAGTCGATCTCGCCGATTTCTTGCCCTCAACCAAAGAAGATGTGGAAAAACTTTTTAAGCAGTTGCTCGCGGAAGCCTCCTCGATCAAAAATCCGTGGCTGAATAAGCTGAACACGGAAATGTTGAACGACCCGAAAATTTCAACTCGTTACAAACGGGCACCCGCTGCAAAAGTGATGCACCACGCTTATCTTGGCGGATTGCTCGAACACGTGATCGGACTTTGCGGCTTGGCACATCAAATTTCGGCGCACTATCCCGAACTTGACCTCGATTTGCTCCTTACCGCGGCCATTCTGCACGACGTCGGAAAGCTCGATGAACTTTGCTACGACCGCGCCATCGGCTATACCAGCGAAGGTCAGTTGCTGGGCCACATCGTCATGGAAATCGAAACCGTGGCGAACGCTATCAATAAAATAGAAGGTTTTCCGCCGGCGCTAAAGGCGGTCGTGCAGCACCTTTTGATCAGCCACCACGGCCAGTATGAATTTGGCTCGCCGAAACTGCCGATGATCCGCGAAGCCCTCGTTTTTCATTACATGGACGATCTTGATTCGAAGCTTGCCGCCGTCAGGGCCGCGCTCGCCGGAGAGTCCGGCGATGAATTGTGGTCGGTCTATTCAGGTGCTTTGCAGCGCAAATTTCTGCGGCTGGATAAATTTCTCAAATCAGGCGAATCGGCTACGGCTGCCAAGTAAACTGAAAAACCCATTCGCGATCAGGGCGCTGATTCCTGTTCCACCCGCCAGGGCGAACGTTGTGGCCATGTGCGCAGCGCGTCTTTGGCCCACTGCGTCGATTTGTCCTTGTGGCATTGCGTGCACGGATTCGGGATGGCGTATTTTTCCGTGTCCGACGGATTGATGAAGGCAAACGTGTGTGCGCGAACCATCGTCGTGCCAAGCGTCGTTTCAATTTTCGGCATGTGGCACGCGATGCAGGCGCTGCCTTCCGAATCCTCGTTGTGATGAGTGTGCGCGGTTAGTGTCGCTTCGCGCGGGCCGTTAGGAGATTGCGGGCCGTGGCATTCGAGGCAAAGTTCTTGCGCAGGCTGGCGCAACTGCGCGTAGTTGCCCGTTCCGTGTACGTCGTGGCAATCGAAGCAAGTTACGCCGTGGCGGTACATGACACTCTGTACGAAATCGTTCCCCTGCATTCGATTCTTGTGCGACGTGCCCTGCGGAAAATAAGAAAAAGACAGTTCGCCCAGTTTGTGGTCTTCCAGCTTCCAAAAGTCACGCAGCTTTAGGCCGACCTGGTAGCCCACCGGCCAATCGTAATATTTCCCTTCGAGCGGTTTCTGCAACGGCTGGCCCTGCGAATGGCATTGGATGCAGGTATCGTTGGCGTCTACATAATTCATATGCACGGGATTCACGATGTTCGATCGAGTCGGATGTGCAGCGTGTTCGCTCCCAGGGCCATGGCAACGTTCGCAGCCGACATTCCACTCGGCCACTTGTTTGGTCTTGATGTCATAGCCGACCGAGTGGCAGCCGTCGCATAGCGGGCCGGTAGGCCGCTGCTTATTGTCGGCAGGATAGAAGGGCACCCACCAATCCGCCCCATTCGGCACGAAATATGGCTTCCACGCTTTGTTGACGATGTCCCATTGCGCGCCGAGAGGGAAATAATCGTCGCCGACTTTCTCAAAGTAACGCTGCTTCCAGATGCTCCCGTAGACGAACGCGACCTGTTCTTTCTTAAACGGCGCGATCTTGTTCGTGGTTAAATCCGGGAAAATCGCTTCGCGGTGCTCGCGTGGATCGCGAACAACGTTTGCCATCGGAGTCTTCGACCAGTGCGCGTAAAGTTCCTCATGGCATTTTTCGCACGCGCGCGAACCGACATAGTGGCTCGTCGTTCTGCTTTGCGCTTCAAGTTCGCGTTCCGCGGCCGTCGGCTGGCCGAGGCTTCGCACATACATCGTCAACTTCCACGCGTCACCGTCCGACGTTTCGTGCGGTACGCTCCACGCTGGCATTCCGCTCAGGCGCACCCCGTACGCAATGATGTAGTGAATTTCGCCGTCGGACAGTTTTTGCGTCTGCGCTGCGGACAAGTCAGGTGGTTTCGGGTAGAGTCCGCGCGCTTCCGTAGTCTTTCCTTTAGCATCGAATCCGTGACAGCTCGAGCAGCGCGCACGGAAATCTTGGCGCCCCGCTTCCAGATTTTCCGGGGTTTTTTCCAGCGGACTTGTTTTGCTCTGTTCATCGGACGGAATGGAAAAATTGCGCACGCCGCGTGCCAGAATTTTTTCCAGCCGCGAGGGCTCATCGGTCGCGCGAAAGCCGCGATGAATCGTCCACGCGCCAAACGCGGCGCCGGCAACCACAATGCCGCCAATCAAAAGGAATAACGGTCGTTTGCTCACCAGAGGAGTATTATAGCCATAGCTCGGCGAAGCAGGGATAGTCGACCTGAGATTCTGGCCAGGATCCCTTACTCTCGCCAAGCAGGTGGGCGTCATGAAAGTTCAAGACCAACGTCACGACACATTCCAAATGCATCGCGCCTCGTTTTCGGATGAGCCACACCCCAAAGACGTCATCCCGTTCGGGAAATACGGTGGCGGGCGCTTCACAGGTCATCCCGTAGGGCTGGTCATTGCGCTTGGCATTGTCCTCATCGCGCTAATCGGCCTGCCGGAATCGAGGATTTTTCTTGCCGCGGCTTTGCCGCTCGGCGGCCTGTTCGGGTTCGTCCTTTGGAAGCTGCATCAGTGGAAGCCAAGTCCCCTCCGGCGCCAAAAACAATAGTGATGCGCCGGCATCCTTTCTGCGCGATGCCCCTGCCCTTACGTTAAGATAGTTAGTGACATTGCTATGGTTCCCTCTGTCTACAAACTGCGCGACATGGAGATTCGGCCAGCGGCCATTCTTGCGCCAATGGCTGGCGTCACCGACACGCTTTTCCGCCGCGTGATTCGCGGATTGGGCGGCTGCGGCTTGCTCATGACCGAATTCACTTCGTCGGAAGGGATAACACGCAGCGCGAAAAAGACCCTGCGATATCTGTATTTCCAGGAAGACGAGCATCCGATTACCGCGCAGCTTTTCGGTGCGAATCCGGCGGTGATGGCCGACGCGGCGAAGATGGTGGAAGATCTCGGCTTCGACGCCGTAGACATTAATCTTGGCTGCCCTGCGAAAAAAGTGGTGAAGTGCGGCGGCTCAGGTTTGCTGCGGGACGTGCCGCTGCTCGAAGATATTTTCAAGTCCGTCCGCGCGGCGGTGAAGATTCCATTGACCATTAAGTTGCGCGCCGGCTGGGACGAAAATTCGATCGTCGCCGTCGAGGTCGCAAGAATTGCGGAAGGAATCGGCATCGAAGCGGTGGCGGTGCATCCGCGCACGCGCGTGCAGGGATATTCCGGCAACGCGGACTGGAACATCATCGCGGCCGTGAAGCAGGCGGTGAAGATTCCTGTCATCGGCAACGGCGACATCAACACTCCTGAAGATGCGGCGCGCATGGTGCTCGAAACGAATTGCGACGCGGTGATGATCGGCCGCGCAGCGGCGACGAATCCATGGATCTTTTCGCAAATGCTGCAATATGCGGAAAAAGGAGCGTATACTTCCCCGAGTGAACAGGATCGCTATCGTTTACTTTCCGGCTACTACGGCGAAATAAAAGCGCAAAACCAGCCGGATGCTGTGGGAAAAATGAAGCAGTTCGCGTGCTGGTTTACGCACGGCGTGGGAAACGGCAGCGAACTTCGCAGAACTGTACACGCGGCAAAAACGCCGAGCGAAGTGCTGGAAGCGGTCGAACACTTTTTCGAGCACTCCGCCGGACGAGCAGCCGCCGAGGATGCACCCCACCCAGGGGATGCTTCTGGAAAGGACCCGGCCCATGGTCCAAGCAGTGAGCACGCTTGCTTCGAGGCAACGCTCGGAGCGTAGAATCGCTGTTCGGCTTCCGATGCAGGTGAGCGGAAAAGATTCGCGCGGTGTTGTCTTCACCGAAGATACTTCCTGTGAAAATCTGTGCCGAAGCGGGGCAGCGTTCTTGACCCGGTTTGAGGTTGCGATCGGCTCGGATCTCGAGATCCGGATTCCGAAGTCGCACCAGGTGACGCGGAAGCAGGAGCCGGATTTTTCGACGCGTGGCCGCGTGGTGCACATCAGGGAAGTAGAAGCGACGGGCGGACGGCTCGTCGGCGTGCAGTTTACCGGGCCAAGATTTCAGAGGATGTTCCGTTCGGAGTCGGCCGCGTAAAAACGCAGCTGGACAAAAAGGTTTCATATTTGAACGCGCGAAGCGAAGGTGCTCTGCGCGTTTCTTTTTGGCCAAATACTGGGCTGCTAAGCATAGTAGGACGCCAGCATCGTGCGGCCCCGCACGGGGAAGTAGTCGCTGTTTCTGGAAATTTGCGAAAACTTCCAGACTGCGTCCGCATCGAGCCAGCCGTTTCTTGCTTCGACAAAAAGAGTCTGCAACGCTTCTTCGGGCGGGAGGGCGCCGCGGTACGGACGCTCGGTGATGAGCGCATCGTAAATATCGGCAATCTGCAGAATTCGTGCTTTCAACGGAATGTCTTCTCCGCGTAACCCATCCGGATATCCGCTGCCATCCATTTTTTCATGGTGATGCCGAATTACCGGAAGGATGCGGCGCAGCGATTTTAACGGCTTGCAAATATTTTCGCCGGTGACGGGATGTTCTTGCATTATTTTTCTTTCCCGCCCGTCGAGTGGCCCGGGTTTTAGCAGGATTCTTTCTGGAACACAGATTTTTCCAATGTCATGAAGCCAGCAAGCAACGCGGAGGTCCTGCAAATCCTCCTCGCCGAATCCAATGCTTTTGCCCAGTTGCTCGGCGTACAGCACGAGTCGGTCGGAGTGGCCGTTCCTCATGTTTTGCGTTGAGTTGATGCTGCGCGCCAGCGAGAACACCACTGACTTTGCCTGCTCATCGATATATTTCTTGAGACGCAAGACCGTCTGGATACGGCTGAGAATGTCCCAGAGCGATGTTGAAGCGGCCCATACGTCGGTGGCGCCGACTTCCCGTGCGCGTTGAATGTCCCAATAATCCGGAGAAGGTTTCACCAAGACAACTGGCGTGAGTTGGTTGAGAGGATCTTCCTTTATTTGGCGGCAAAGTTCGAAGCTGCCGGCCTCCAACAACGTTTCCTGCACGAGCACCAAATCGGGCTGAGTTTTCAGACAGCAACTGACAGCGGATTCGCCATTTACTGCGACTTCCACTTCGTATTTCTGGCTTACGAGGAATGCTCTCAGGTTTTCGCGGTTCTCGGAAGCGACGTCCACAATCAAAATCGCCGGGTTCATTGTGTCCTCACGATTACTCGCGCGAGGGGGACCTGAGACACTTTTCCCCACGCGGAATAGTACGTTTATTTGTGGATTGGATTTGCTTGCGAATTCCCAATCCCTGTCTTTCGGAGGCAACTGCCTCCGCTTGCCGGGGACAAGAACGGAATGGCTAGCCAGGCAGGTTAGAGATGTGCGCCTATGCTGCCAAAGCGAGGGCGCTCGCAAGTGTTTTAAAAATCGATATTTGCCGGGCGTTGAGCCGAATTTCGTCGGTAGGAGTACGGTGAAGAATCTTCCTAGCCAAGAAGTTTTTGCGTACTGGAGCCGGACTATTGCGCATTTTTTTCGCTCTGTCTTCGCCAAATGGAGCGATTCGAGCGCCCCACCAGCGTGCGGCGCGACCCTGAGAAAAGTACTAAGGTCTTGACTCGATTGTTGCCGACTCCGAGGGGTGGTATCCATTGCTGGCGTGGGGCAGTTGCGGATGTTTCCCATAGCCTGACCTAAGGATCAGCGCCGAACCCTGATATGAATAATCTCCTCCCGGTTGAAGAGCTCGGTGCGCAGGTCCCAGGCGAAGATGAGCCTGAGAACGACTCGGGGCTGCCCATTCGGGGCCTGAGCGAGATACCGTTGGACGATCCGCTCAACGGCAGAAGGGAAGTTCGGCTGCCGATCGTGGTAGCGGTTCGCCTGTCGCGCGCTGGAATTGCCGATGGCGCCCCGGGAGAGCGGACTTATACGGACAACATCAGTGCTCACGGCGCTCGCTTTTTTTCGGTTCGCTTTTGGCAGATAGGTGACGAGGTGCGAGTGACCCCGCGGAACGACGAGGCTGCCGTTGGAAGCGTTGTTTACTGCCAGGCGCTCGGTGATGGCCGCTTTGCAATCGGAGTGAAGTTTCAGGATGGCCCCGTCGAGTGGACCGCGCCGCGCATAGCGAAAGCGAATTCCGCATAGACAGTTGTTGGAGTAGAGGCACGTTCTTATTTTCGTGTTCGATCGTCCAGCCGATTGATGACGCAGCGCCTTCCGCCACGAGAAGGCCATGTTATGGCAATCGGGCCCCCAGCACGCCGCACTGAAGACCGCACCCCCAGGCAGGTGCTGGTGGAACTTTGCAGCTTCGAGAACTTCAGCTACGAACTCGCGTATACCGTTGATGTCAGCAAGCACGGAGCGCGGGTGTTGACGAAGAATCCGTGGCAGGCGAACCAACGGTTAACACTACGTTTGGTGCGCGGGGATCTTTCTTCGCGAGCGCGAGTTGCGTACTGCCGTTCCGTGGATGCGAGCACGTTTGCGATTGGGCTGGAATTGGGACAACCGGCGGCGACCTGGACGGAGTCCGAAGGGCGCTCAATCTAGGGCGGCTTTCGGAGCCGCTAGGCGCAGTCCTCCTCGATGTTCATCGCCCCCTCTCTTTTTCTGTAAGTGTTGATTCTAGAGGAACTTTAAGACTCTAAGTGGATCCGTTGACATCCTCCGGATGTAAGGATGCCTGAAGCGGTTACAGAGCTAAGTTATCGAAGAGAAGGCGCTTAGTAGTACTAGCTATCGGTAGTTTGGGCATCAATCATCTTGGAATAGGCTTCGCGGCGGGTGAGGCCGCGTTCTTTGGCGGCGAGTTTCAGGGCTTCTTTTCGGTCGAGTTTGGCTTGGCGGATGAGTTCGTCGACGCGATCGGCGAGGGATTGGGATGTGTCGCCCGCGGCCGCGGATTGGCCGGCAAGGGCGGCGCCGATGAGGAGGGTGATTTCGCCTCGGGCAGGCTTTTCCTCGAGGGAGGCGGAGAGTTCGGAGAGAGTGGCGCGGCGAAATTCTTCGTGAATCTTGGTGACTTCGCGGGCGAGGCAAGCGGGACGGTCGCCGAGAATTTCGTGGGCTTCGGCGATGGTTTCGGCGACGCGATGGGGCGCTTCGTAGAGGATGAGGGTGCGGTCTTCGATGCGGAGGCGTTCGAGCGCGCGGCGGCGTTCGCCCGTGCGAGCGGGGAGGAAGCCGACGAAGAGGAATTCTTCGTTGGGCAAGCCGGAGGCGGAAAGGGCGGCCAAGAGCGCAGACGGCCCGGGGATGGGGATAACGGGGATTTGATGACGGGCGCAGAGAGTGACGAGTCGATAGCCGGG
>Ga0247694_1000077_pt1 | contig 37858 bp, 32 predicted proteins | sample CNK35_metaG_FD_182736 | JGI IMG/M metagenome (GOLD analysis project Ga0247694, IMG submission 182736) | Soil microbial communities from Purdue University Martell Research Forest, Indiana, United States - CNK35 | ecosystem: Environmental > Terrestrial > Soil > Temperate forest > Bulk soil...
GGCAGGTTCGGCGAGGACGCAAGCGACATCGTGATGCTTGAGAGCGGCTTCGAGGGCTTGCAGGTCGTTGAACTCGACGACGCGGGTGGTTTCTGCGGGATTGACGGGAGGGCCGATGTTGCCGCGGCGCGGGCCTACGACGCCGTTGTGAAGCGAGACGAAGGTTTCGTCGACGGTGCCGTGATAGCAGTAATGGAAGACGAGGATTTTGGGGCGCTGCGTGATTTCGCGGGCGATGCGGATGGAGAAGCGGTTGGCGTCGGTGGCGGTGAGGGTGAATTGCCAGAAGGGGAGGCCGAAGCGGCGCTGGAGATCTTCGCCGACCCAGAGCGAGTCTTCGGTGGGGAGCATGAAGGTGATGCCTTCACGGACACGGCGAGAGACAGCGTCGGCGACGATTTGCGGCGAGTGGCCAGTCATCGCGCCGGTGTCGCCGAGGCAAAGATCGACGTAGTCGCGGCCATCGACATCGGTGAAATGCGCGCCGGTGGCGGTTTTTACGAAGACGGGAAAGGCGCCAGCCCATTTGTTCATCCAGTTCATGGGAACGCCGCCGAGGAGAGAGGATTGGGCGCGTAGATAGAGTTCGGCAGAGCGCGGGTGATCGGCGACGAAGCGCTTTTCCTCGCGTTGGTGGAGGGAGTGGAGTTTGGCGCGGTCGATAGCCGTCATAGTCACAAGACCCAAGAACCGGAAAAACAGCAGCGATGTGTCGAGGAATGCCACACATCGAAGAGAGATTCCTCGACTGCGCAGGCCGACATTCCGCAGGAGCGGAATGCAGGAAAAGGCGTCGGCCTGCTCCGCTCGGAATGACAGTACACGACTACATTTCAGATTGACAATACGTGTCAGGGTTTCATTAGCGGAGGGCGTGGATGATTTCGCGGGCGGCGTTGGCGCCGGAAGCGCCGGTGAGGCCATTGCCGGGATGCGTGCCGTTGCCACAAAGGAAAAGGCCGCGAATGGGCGTTTTGTAGCGGGCCCAATCGAGGACGGGGCGCATGGTAAAGAGCTGATCGAGGGCGAGCTCGCCGTGGAAGATGTGGCCGCCGGTGTAGCCGTAGATGGTTTCGAGATCGAGTGGAGTGATGACTTGCATGTGTTCGATGAGGCTGGGGAGATTGGGAGCGTACTCAGCGAGAGTTTTGACCACGGTGTCGCCGAGATCTTTGCGGCGAGTGTCCCAGTTCCCCTCTCTCAGCTTGAACGGCGCGAATTGAACGTAGGCGGAGAGGACGTGCTTGCCTTCGGGCGCAAGCGAGGGATCGAGAATCGTGGGAATGGTGACGTCGAGATAGGGCGCGGCGGAAAATTCGCCGTATTTTGAGGCGTCGAAGGCGCGTTCGAGATAATCGATACCGGGGCCGATGTGGATGCGGCCGGAGAGGGAGTTGAGAAAACCTTCGGCAGGATCGAGCGCGGAGAAAACAGGGAGACCGCCGAGTGCGAGATGGACTTTGGCGACGGTGCCGTTGGCGCGAAGGTTGCGGATGCGGAGGGCGAAGGTCGGATCGAGTTGGGTGGGATCGAGAAGCTTGAAAAAAGTGCGCTTGGGATCGACGCCGGAGACGACGGCTTCGATTGTGATTTCATCACCATCGGCGAGAACGAGGCCGGTGACGGCGCCATCCTTCACGCGGATGTGTTGAACCTCTGCGTTGGTGCGAATTTCCGCGCCGGCTTTTCTGGCGGCATCGGCGAGAGCAAGAGTGAGCGAGCCCAGTCCGCCGCGCGGGAAAGCGGCAGAGCCAACGGGATGAGAGTCCGCAGCCGCGCGAAGAAGCAGAACGGCCGTGGAACCGGCGGACCAGGGTCCGAGCGCGGTGCCAAAGACGCCGCGCGCCGCGACGACAGCGCGAAGCAGATCGGTTTCGAAAAATTCGGAGACGAAATCTGCGACCGCCATCGGTCCCCAGCGCAAAAGATCAAAGATGCCATGCTTGCCAAGGCTGCGAACGCTGCGACCGGCTTTGAACAGATTCCAGAAATCCTCGGGCGAGGGTGAGTCAATGCCGGGAGGCGTGATGGAAACGATCTCTCCAAGAACAGTGAACAGATGATCGAGCGTTTCCGCAAACTGCGTGTACTTCGCGGCGTCTTTTTCGGAGTGCCGGGCGATCTCGGCGGCAGTTTTCGCATGGTCGTTATAGAAGAGAAGCGACTTGCCATCGGGCGTGGGAGCAAAGACGCGAGGATCGGGGCGAAGAATCTCGCAATCGAGTTTGTGGAACTCGAGGTCGCGGGCGATGTCGGCGCGAAGCGGGCCGACCGTGTGAGAAAGCGTGGACGCGTGGAAACCGGGATGAAATTCTTCGGTGATCGCGCCGCCGCCGACCATTTCGCGGCGCTCGAGAACGATGGGCTTGAAGCCGCCCTTGGCGAGATAAAACGCGGTGATGAGAGCGTTGTGGCCGCCGCCGATGAGTGCTACGCGCTGTCCGATGGGCATGGTTAGTTCTTGCTCCCATGGGCGCGGCGCGAGCTCGTGCCTTTCCAATCTTTAAGAATTACTTGGCTGGCGATGCGGCCAGGAGCGCCCATGATGCCGCCGCCGGGATGCGTGGCGGAACCGCACATATAAAGATTGTCGATCGGGGTGCGGTAGTAAGCCCAGCCGGGGACAGGACGCAGGAAAAAGAGCTGCTCGAGAGAAAGCTCGCCCTGAAAGATGTTGCCTTGCGTGAGGCCGAACTCGCGCTCGAGGTCGAGCGGGGTGAGAATTTGGCGGCCTACGATAATTTTTTTGATGTTGGGGGCGTGTTCGGCGATGGTGTTGACGACGGCGTCGCCGAAGGCTTCGCGCTGTTCGTCCCAGGTGCCTTTGGCAAGCTTGTAGGGCGCGTATTGCACGAAACAGGACATGACGTGCTTGCCGGGAGGCGCGACGCTGGGGTCGGTGAGGCTGGGGATCACGATGTCGATGTAGGGCTTGCGAGAAAAGTTGCCGTACTTCGCATCGTCGTAGGCGCGCTCCATGTAATCGATGCTGGGAGAAATGGAAATCGCGCCGCGGAGATGCGCGCCGGAGCCGGGCAGACACTTGAAATCGGGAAGCGCGTCGAGCGCGAGGTTTACTTTGCCGGAAGAGCCGCGGAATTTGTAGCGGCGGACGCTTTCGAGAAAATCGCCGGGAAGTTCGCTGGGATCGAGAAATTTTTCGAAGGTAAGATGCGGGTCGACGCTGGAGGAGACGACCTTGGCGGAGATTTCTTCGCCGGATTGAAGAGCGACGCCGCAAGTGCGTCCGTTTTTGACGAGGATTTTCGCAACGCCCGCTTGGGTACGAATCTCGACGCCGGCTTCGCGAGCGGCGTCGGCGATGGCGTTCGAAATAGCTCCGGTGCCGCCGCGGCTGAACCCCCAGGAGCGGAACGCTCCGTCAATTTCTCCCATGTAGTGATGGAGAAGAACGTACGCGGTGCCAGGAGAGCGAATCCCGAGAAAAGTGCCGATGATGCCGGAGGCGGACATGGTGGCTTTGAGAACATCGGTTTCAAACCACTGATCGAGAAAATCGGCGGCGCTCATGGTCATGAGCTGGACGAGCGTGTAACGTTCATCGGAGGAGAGGCTGCGAAAACGCTGCATGAGGAAATGAAGCTGCTTGAGATCGCCGGGCTTGAGGGTGGTCGGATCGGGCGGAATCATCGAGAGCAGCGGCTTCACGAAACGGCACATCGGCGTCATCGATTTGGAGAATTCGTCGTAGGCCTCGGCGTCGACGCGGGAGTGGCGGCGAATTTCGCGCTGGGTGCGAGCGTGATCGTTCATACGCCAGAGGAAATTGCCGTTGTGCATGGGCGTGAACGTGCCGTCGAGCGGGAGGATTTCGAGGCCGTGGCGCGGAAGGTCGAGTTCGCGAATGATTTCGGGGCGAAGAAGAGAGACAACGTAGGAACATTCGGAGAAAAGGAAACCGGGAAAGATTTCTTCCGTGACCGCAGCGCCACCGAGGACATGGCGGCGTTCGAGGGCGAGCACCTTCTTCCCAGCCTTCGCCAGGTAGGCGGCATTGACGAGGCCGTTGTGGCCGCCGCCGATGACGATGACGTCGTAGTGCTGCGCCATGCAGAGAAACTCCGTTAAGAATGCAAACAAAGAAAAATGATGCGAATGGAAGACGGGACATTTTACTGGCAGCAGAGCCGGCAAACAAGGGCGCCGGAACGCGGCGAGATTGGGAAAGTAGCTTGAACGCCATTCCATACTGGAACGGGAAGTCACGCTAGTTCCAGAATGGGCGATGTTAGGCCGCTTATCTGAGTCGTTCGGCGGATTCTGAAGAGTCTTATATAAGGTATTGCTTAGAGTTTTCAAAGAAATTCGAGAGTAAGAACCCCAAAGTCTGAACGGCATCATTTCTGGCAGTTTGCGTGCATTTTGACTCCGTGAGCAGGCAACGCAGGCCTCGCATGCGCGTTGCAACTTTGAGGTGTCAGGATGCTGCGCAGACTTTTTATTTCAAGTGCCGTGGTGTGTCTGGTAGGGACGCATTTCGGGGTTACTGGTGCAGGACTAAAACTTGTAGAACATTTGGCGGGACGGCAGCAATCAACGGACGCAGCCGGGAGCTGGAGTTCACAACGTAGTTCCGGTGACGCGCAGACCACGCCGTTGGGAAGCTATAGTGAAATCATCGAGCGCGTGTTTCGACGAGAGAAGGAACAAGACGAAATCATCGCAAGCTACTCACCCATTATTGAAACATATATTCAAACCGAGAAAACCGACCCTTTGATGGGAACCGTTCCCAAGAGCGATCTGTATTTTCTCGGACAAGCCGAATTTCGCGAGAAGACAATGAAGGTTCGCTCGATGACAGAAAGAACACACAAGGGCTCGATCATGTGGTCGTTTAATCCCGCCGGATTTTTGCAGATGGCTTTCCTGGATTTCGGCGAATTTGACAAAGAACATTATCGAATTAAGCCTCCCGCATCCGGACGCCGCGTGTTCCTAGGTGAAGTGCGCTGCTACGTATTTGATGTCGAGCGCGCAGCGAAGGCAAAAGGTCCGCGATTTCGCGGGCGAATTTGGGTTGAGGACCAGGATTTTGCAATCGTTCGAATGAATGGCGAGTACGCGCCGGAAATAAGGTTTTCGCTTCGAAAATTCGAGGACGAATTCTATTTGCATTTTGATTCCTGGCGCACGAATGTCAGACCCGGGGTGTGGCTGCCGAGCGACATCTACTCCCAAGACTTGCGAAAGTCCTCGCCGACGGGAGGGCCGAGGTTTAAGGCGCGGACCCATTTGTGGGGCTACGGACTCGCATCGCAAAACCACGAGGAGGAATTGGGGCGTTTACTCGTTGAGTCCCAGAGCAAGGTAAAAGACGAATCAGAAGCCCATGACCGCACTCCCCTGGAGCAGCAGCGCGGGTGGAGACAGCTGTCAGAGAAAAACGTCTTTGAAGTTCTCGAGCGGGTCGGCTTGGCAGCCCCGGAGGGAGACGTAGAGAAAGTGCTAAATACGATCGTGAACAACATCATGGTGACCAATCGACTTGAAGGCGGAGTTGAGATGCACTGCCGCGTGTTGATGACGAGCGATTTCGAAATGTTTTCCATGCAGAACGCCATCGTACTGAGCCGTGGGTTGATCGATGTGGTACCGAATGAGGAAACGCTTGCGGCGCTGCTAGCGTTTGAGATTGCAGACGCGATGGAACCCAAATCGACGGAGGATCAGTATGGGTTCAGCGATATCCTGCGATTGACTCCCACAGAAGCCTTGAAGAAGTTGTCGTTCGTGGACAGTCCCGAAGAAGCGCATAAAAATAGCGAGAAGGCCATGGAGTTGTTAAGGAAATCTCCGTATGGAGACAAGCTGGCCAACATGGGACTGTTTCTAGCACAACTGCAATCCCAGAGGCCCGCGCTGAAGCAATTGATCAGTGCCCGCCTCGGGAACCAGGTCTATCTAACGTCCCAATTGCTGCAGTCGGCTCCAACTCTTGATCCCTCCAACTTGCAGCAGATGGGGGCATTGCCGATGGGATCTAGAATCAAGATAAACCCATGGAATGATGGCATCAGCCTGATGAAGACACACCAGGTGGCGCCGATTTCACCGCGAGAAAAAATTCCATTCGAGGTCACGCCGATCGACTTGTACTTGACGCGATACGTTGAGTCAGCTGCGGGAGGACAGCACTCCATAATTCCCAAAACCGCGCTTCCCATCGCTGGAGCGGCCGCCCGGGATTGGTAGCTTCCGCCAACTGGCGCGCTATTTTGCGCGCGGCGGATATGGAGGCGGAATCTCGGCGTAGCCGGTGGCGGCAGTCTTGAGGTTTGGCGGCACAGAGGCTTTAGCGTCGCCGATAGCCCAGCGAATTCCACCTGCAAGAAGATTCAGGTGAAAGGGATTCTGCCAAATCTCGGAGCGATCGCCGATGGCAGTATAGAAGACTTTTCCGCGGCCGTGCATGCGGGCCCAGACAACGGGATAGGGCGGGCGCTTGTAAGCGTTGCCGTTCATCGTGGAAGTATCGAGCGTGCAGATGACGTGCAGGTCGGGAGCAAAATCCTTCATCGAATACCATTCGTCCATCAAGCTCACCGGAGAATGAACGCCCTCGAGGCCGGGAAATTTCGGATCATCGATGATCACGTTTGTGGTTTGCAGGCGCGGATCTTTGCTTTGGCCGTGGATGATGAACTCGCCTCCGATCATCCGGATATAGGGATCGGACTTCTCGCCGTGGGCGATGTAGCGATTGGAGAGATCTTCCGGGTCGGGCGGAGTGTGGAAAGTGTCAGTGGCGGCATGGATTCCCACGAAACCCAGGCCGTTGTGGACGGCGTCGAGAAAAGCCTGCTTGCCGTTTGAGGACATCGGAGGATTTTTGTCGGTGCCTTCCTCTGTCAGAACTCCGGTTGTGAAGAAGACGACTGCGGCGTAATCGTGAAATTCCCTGGAGTCAAAAATCCGGCCATCTTTGGAAGCGGTGAGGTCAAATTTGTACTTGGCGGCCATATCCCGGACAGCGTTTTCCACGATGCTCGGCTTGCCGTCGGTGACCTTGATGACGGCGTGCTCGAAGCCGGAGGATTTCGTGAACAGCAGGACGGATTTGTTCTTGGCGGCGTGTGCCGAGCGCGAAAGGAGCAGCCCGGCGCCTGCAGCCGCCGTGGAACGCAGGAAGTCGCGTCGCGTGGCGAGTGGATTCATTTTGTTTTCCATGAGCTCGAGATTTCAAACCTTCCTTGCAAAATATTTCTTGCAAAATAAAAGCCTAGAGAAGACGGCGTAGTGTACTGCGGGCGAGAGAACCGGGGCAAGTGAATGAGCACCGAAAATAGCCGGCGGGGACGCATTTCGGATGGGAGCCGATTAGTGGTGATTACCTGAGATTATGGGCCACAATACCCGCATGATTGTGGGATACTCTGCGCGGCGATTTCGCATACGCGTTGGCTAAGAATCGATGGGAGACTGATCCAGAAAACCATTCATGCCGGCGAGACTGGACCCCACAACTTTTGAGATGGAGCGCGTGCCCCGGCGGAGATGGGCGATTGCGTGCTTGCTCGGGTTCGGAGTCCTCGTCAATTATTTCGATCGCGTAAACCTATCTGTATCCAAGGAAGCGCTCGACGCGGCGTTCGGCATATCGGCGGTAACGTTTGGTTATTTGTCGAGCGCCTACAACTGGACTTATGCGGCGCTCCAGCTCCCATCCGGTCTCTTGCTGGACAAGTTTGGAGTTCGACGAGTCGGCTGCATCAGTACGATTCTGTGGGGCGTAGCTTCCTTCGGCGCGGCGATATCCACGGGAGTAGGCGGGTTCCTCTCGGCGCGGCTGCTCCTGGGAATCGGAGAGGCGCCAACGTTTCCTGGAAACTCCAAAGCCATCGGGTACTGGTTTCCTAAACAAGAACGCAGCCTCGCGACCGCGATTTTTGACTCGATGGCAAAATTTTCCTCGGCTATTGGCGTGCCGGTGCTTGGCATTCTGCTTCTGCATTTTGGGTGGCGATGGAGTTTCGCTGCGACAGGATTCATCAGCATCTTCTATTTCGTTTTGTTCTATGTGTTCTACCGTAACCCGAGCGAAGACAAGCGGCTCTCGGACGCAGAACGGCGATACATCGCGAAAGGCGGGGCGCAGACTGAAGACAGAGCGAAAGCTTCCAAAGGTGCGCCATTCTGGTACCTGCTCCGGCAAAAGAGAGTTTGCGGATTGGCGCTGGGTTTCGCCGGCTACAACTACACGTTTTATCTGCTATTAACCTGGTTGCCCTCGTATTTCCTGGCGGTCCAGCACGTCGATTTGTTGCATTCCGTCGCGTACACGAGCGTGCCGTGGTTGATCGCAACGCTGACGGATCTTGTTGTCGGCGGATGGCTCGTTGATACATTGATTCAGCGCGGATGGAATGCCGTCCGCGTTCGGCAGGTGGTTCTAATTGGAGGAACAAGTCTCGGGCTCGGTATCCTGGGCGCCGCCTACGCGCAGAGCGCCGCAGGTGCGCTGTTCTGGATCAGCCTTTCGATCGGGGGATTGTCCGCTGCGTCTCCCGTTGGATGGTCGATCCCATCACTAATTGCTCCGAAAGAAAGCGTTGGCACTGTAGGTGGAATATTGAATTTTAGCAATCAGCTTGCCGCGATCGCCGCGCCGATTGTTACCGGCTATGTCGTGCAAGCCACGCGATCCTTCGCTTGGGCATTCGTAGCTGCAACGGCTACTCTTCTCATGAGCATCGGGGCTTATATTTTTCTGCTGGGACGAATGGAACCCGTGCCCGAACCTGCATAATTCGCAAAAGTTCCAAAACCTAATTGCCTGCGCCGGCCGCGTAATGTTTCGCAGCGTGGGTTCTAGCGTTGTAAACATCGAAGCTTCCATCCGGCGAGGCCGTCAGCTTGAGATAGTTGCCCGCATCGGAAGTGCCCGAGAGATTGGCAATGAATGTGTCAGCCACATTGTGCGCGGCGCCGCCCTCGTTTGAGTAATGCAGCTGCCACAAATCCTCGAGGCGCGGCGACTTCTTCACCGTATCCCAGGACAAGGGTGCACCGCCTTTTGTGGCGCCATTATCCATTATGGCCACTCGCGGGGCGATCCCCATGAGAAGCTCGGGGCTGGTGCTCGTCAGCGATCCATGGTGAGAAACCACCAGGATGTCAATCGTGCCCAGCTTGTTGACCGGGCACATCAACTGCCGTTCCTTGTCGGAAGTCAGATCTCCCAAATCGAGAATGCGCAGCTTACCGAACGTGAACAGCACGCCCAGCGAACGGGCGTTTTCCGTATGATCCGCGGGACTCGGTGCGGAAATACTACAAGTCGGATTCGCTTCACCGGCGCCGGGCAAGGGTTTTTCGAGCACCTCGCCATCGCCGCTTACGACCTTCGCTTCCATACCCGCGATTGGCAACTCATCCCCTGGCTTTGCGATCGTGCGCTTGAGATGCTCTTTTGCCAGAAAATCCTGGTAGTCCCGAAATGTTTGACCGGCAACCGAGCCCGAGGGCTCGCGGTTTTCTCCATGATCGATAAAACGTCCCACAGGAATTCTCGCGGCTAGTTGCGTGACGCCTCCGGCATGATCCTGGTGATAGTGTGTGAGAAGCAAGAAATCTATTTTCGTGATGCCCGCCAGCTTCGCGGCAGATACGATGCGATCCGCGTCGCGGCCGTTGTATCCGGGCCAGCCCGTGTCGATGAGCAGCGACTTACCCTCCGGAGTGACGAAGAGGGTAGCTTGTCCGCCTTCCACATCAACAAAATAGATTTGCAGCGGCTTGGCGCTCGCGGGCAAAGTCGAAGCGAACGCGACGGGATGCGAAGTTAAGCCTAGAAATCCGCAGAGTGCGGTGAATAAAAAGCCACCTCGCAAACAATGGCGTAGTACAGCACTTGAAACACAATCATTGGGCATGTTCCATGCTCCTAGTCTGAGCCCGGAGAGTGTTCTGGCACGATCTTCGCGGACGCAACCAAGGCGCGTATCGCGCCTGTGGATATTCCGCCATCCACGAGCAGAGTTTGGCCGGTTACATAACGGCTGGACTCGGCCGATAGAAAAACGACCGCGGCGTCGAGATCCTGCGGTTGCCCCGGACGTTTCAAGGGAATTCGATCGCAGAGATATTCGACCCATTCTTTGTTCTCGTAAAGAACCTTGTTCTGTTCGGTGCGAAACCATCCGGGCGCGAGACAATTCACGGTTATACCGAACTTTCCCCAGTCGTCCGCGAGGCTCATCGTCAATTGTTTTACGCCCCCGCGGCTGGCGCCATAGGGTGCCAGTCCAGCGTAGCCAGCCACGCTGGTGACTGAGCCGATGTTGATGATGCGTCCGTAGCGGCGAGCGATCATGCCGCGCGCAACAGCTTGCGCGACAAAGAAACTGCCGCGAAGATTGGTATCGAGGATGGAATTCCAGTCTTCCCAAGTTACGTCGAGCGCAGGTTTGCGGACGTTGCAGCCGGCATTGTTGACAAGGATATCGAGATGACCAAACGCGGCTTCCGCTGCTGCGACCATTTTCTCGATGCTGTCCTGGCGGCGGACGTCGAGTTCAACGGAAACGGCGCGCCGGCTGAGCGATTTTAATTCAGCTTCGAAAGGCGATAGACGGCTGATGTCCCGGCTGGTGAGAACAAGATCCGCGCCCGCTTTCGCCAGGGCTCGAGCCATGTACTGGCCCAGGCCCCGGCTGGCGCCAGTGACGAGTGCGACGCGGCCGCCAAGATCGAAGAGTGCATCGCTCACGAACTCATCTCCGGAGTGAGGATGACTTTCATCAAATTGGGTTCGCGCGCGTACAGTCTTTGAAACCAGCGCGGACCCTCTTCCAGCGGGGCGATGGCGGAGATCAGAGGCTTGACGCGGATCGCGCCGTTTGCCAGAAGCTCGATGGCGCGCGGATATTCTCCCGCTGAAGCGCATGAGCCCTGGAGACGAATTTGGCGCGTGACGACTTTCTGCAGAGGCAGCGTCACTTCCGGAGATATGTTCCCAACCAGAACGACAGTTCCCCCCTTGCGGACGCATTCGATGGAGGCTTTCACCGATTCGTTTCTGCCGACGGCCTCGATCGCAACATCAACGCCGATGCCTGCGGTGAGTTGCAAGACTTGTTCGACTACATCGGTGTTTGAAATCAAAACAGCGGTCGCGCCTGCGTCCTGAGCAAGCTTGAGCCGCGTGGCATCCACATCGGCAACTAGAACTTGCGAGCATCCTGCGGTGCGCAACGCTTGCAGCGTAAGCAGGCCGATCATCCCCGCGCCGACGACCAGGGCGGTGCTGCCGGCTGAAAGATGTGCCAAAGAAACACCATGCAGAGCGACAGACACGGCCTCGAGCATTGACGCTTCATGAAACGAAAGCGTGTCGGGCAGTCGATAAAGGATGCGCGAGGGAACGGCAACATACTCGGCAAAGGCTCCTGCGCGCCGGTACTCGGCGCAGGATACGCCCAAGACCTGGCGGTGGTCGCAGAGATTGACTTCGCCGCGGCGGCAATTGTTGCAAGCACCGCAAAAGATGGTCGAGTCGAACGTAACCCTATCGCCTACGGCGAAGCCCGACACGTCTTCACCTAGCGCGGCAATGCTTCCGGCGGCTTCGTGCCCCATGATGATGGGAGGAATCCGGCGGCCGGAGGAGCCATCGTAGCCGTGGACGTCGCTGCCACAGATGCCGCAGGCTGCCACGCTGACGAGTACTTCACCGGAGCCGGGCGTTGGATCAGGAAGATCGGCAATTTCGAGATGGTTGTATTCCGAGAGCAGTAGAGCCTTCATCGCGGGCGTTGATCCTTTTTTAGAGGGAGACTCCACGTTTCCAAGGAATAAAATCGTCTTGAGACAGGAGCTCCGCTTTTGTGCGAGCCTCTCCGCTTGCGACTTGGATTACGCGCTCAAGAATTGCTTCGCCCATTTTCTCGATGTTGGTTTCGCCGGTGATGATGCCGCCGGCGTCGATATCGATGATGTCGGACATGCGCTGTGCGAGCTTGGAATTGGTTGCGATTTTCAAAACCGGGGCAATTGGATTTCCTGTTGGCGTGCCCAGCCCCGTCGTGAAGAGAACCACATTTGCGCCCGCCCCCACCTGCGCCGAGACGGATTCCACGTCGTTCCCCGGCGTGCAATGCAGGTTCAATCCCGGCTCGGTGGAATATTCCGGATAGTCTAGAGCAGCGGTGACCGGAGATGTGCCGCCTTTTTTAGCGGCTCCGGCGGATTTCATCGCATCCGTCAACAAACCATCGCGGATATTGCCTGGCGAAGGATTCATTTCGAAGCTTGCTCGCACTGCCTTGGCGCGAGCCGCATAGTCCCTCATGAGCTGCGCAAAACGATCCGCCACTTCCTTGCGGACGCAACGGTCGATCAGTTGCTGCTCCACGCCGCAGAGTTCGGGAAATTCAGAGAGAATACCCGTGCCACCGAGCGCGGCGACGAGGTCGGCCGTGTGGCCGATGGCGGGATTTGCAGATAAGCCGGAAAAACCATCGGATCCGCCGCATTGCAGGGCCAGCCTCAGTTTCGATAACGGGGCTGGCCGGCGCGTGACTTTGTCCGCCTCCACCATGCCAAGAAACGTTTCGCGGATGGCCCTACCCAGCATCGCAGCCTCGGAGGCGCTCTTCTGCTGTTCGAAAATCAACACGGGCTTCTTGAAATTCGGGTCGCGGCGCTTGATTTCCTCGAGGAGCATGGGAACTTGCGCGTGCTGGCAGCCCAGGCTCAAGACTGTGGCGCCGGCAACATTCGGATGATGGATATAGCCCGCCAGCAACCCGCAGAGATTTCTGGCGTCTTCATGCGTGCCGCCACAGCCTGCTTCGTGCAATAAGAATTTGATTCCGTCGAGATTTTGAAAGACTCTAGGGGACGCGATCGCGCGCTTCATTTCGCCGAAAGCGGCCTTCTTCAATTCCTCCGATTTCCCTTCGCGATAAAGGCGCGCCAATTCCGCAACTTGACTCCGGTAAATTTGAGGAGCCGCGAAGCCCAATTCCTCCTCAAAAGCCTGCTTCAAAACTGCCAGATTACGGTTTTCACAGAAGACGAGTGGAAGAACCAACCAGTAGTTCCGCGAACCGACCTGACCATCTTCCCTGTGAAATCCCAAAAATGTTTTGTTGGCCCACGCAGAGATATCTGGCGGGACCCAGGAAGGAGCGGAGGTCTTGCTTTCGTGAAACTCCGCAGCGGCGTGACGAATGTTGCGAGTAGACAGCAAATCTCCGCGTTGAAGATTCTCCATCGCCTTTCCCACCAGAATTCCGTACATGATGATGTCGCCGCCCGCGGACACGTCCTGCGTGAGGAACTTATGTTTGGCGGGAACATCGGAAAGCAAGGAATAATCATTTCCTTGGAAGCTGACGGTTTCGCACTTGCGCAAATCGGTCAACGCCACGAGGACGTTGTCCCGAACATCGAGTCTTAGAACTCTTGCTTGCGTTGATCCGTTACCGGACATCGGAGTTTCACCTTTGCCGTACTTTGCCCTCTCATTCTATCCGGGTCGTTCGGGACAAGCCAGAGCCGCGGAGTTGCGCTTTGGGTCAGTGGCAAGCACGCGTGGGCTGCGGACGCGTTGTGTGCTCGCACTCGCGCGTGAAAGCGTCTGCCACGTACTTACAAAGGCTCACGCTGGCACAGCGGCTTGCGGACGCGCGAAGTTCACACCTATAATCCGATTTCGCAACTGCGGCCAGCGCCGTTGAAGAAACTAGGGGGGACCGTGCCTGTCGGAACTGCGTTTCATGAGAGAACCCTTGCGCTGTGCGAGAGCCTGAATTACCGCGAATGGTCGGGCTATTACACAGTCAGCGTCTACGAGATGCACCACGAGCACGAGTACAACGCCATCCGGAATTCCGCCGCGCTGATTGATATTTCTCCTCTCTTCAAATACCGGATCACAGGAAGCGACGCTACGCGCTTCGTGAACCGCGTGATTTCCCGCGACATCAACAAAGTAGCCGTCGATCAGGTGATTTACTGTTGCTGGTGCGATCCGGAAGGAAAGGTGATCGACGATGGAACAGTCACGCGATTGGCTGAAAACGAGTACCGCTGGACCGCAGCGGACCCCAGTTTGCGTTGGTTTCAGCAAAATGCTCTGGCGCTGGACGTAAACATCGAAGACATTTCCGAACAGATGGCGGCGTTGGCACTCCAAGGCCCCACTTCAGGAAAGCTGCTTCATGCAGTGACGGACGCAAACGTGGCCAACCTGAAATATTTTCGCGTGACGCGCGGCCAAATCGCGAGCGTGCCCGTGGATATTTCTCGGACGGGATATACCGGGGATTTGGGTTTCGAAATTTGGATGCCGTGGAAAAACGCCGGAAAAGTGTGGGATGAGCTGATCAAGAAAGGGAAAGCATTCGATATTCATCCCGCAGGGATGATCGCGCTGGATATTGCACGAATCGAAGCTGGGTTGATCTTGATTGAGGTGGACTACACCTCGAGCAAGAAAGCGCTGATTGAATCGCAGAAGTATTCGCCGGCTGAGATTGGTCTCGGAAAACTAGTGGACTTGAAGAAAGACAATTTCGTCGGACGCGATGCCCTGGTGAGGGAAAAGAAAAAGGGCGGCGCGGAGCGCAGGCTCGTCGGTCTGGAAATCAATTGGAACGAAGTCGAGGCGCTGTACGACAAAATGGGAATGGCGCCGCAGGTACCGAGTGTCGCGTCGCGCGTGGCAGTGCCTGTATATCGCGGCGGGAAGCAAGTGGGGAAGGCTACATCGACGACGTGGTCGCCGACGCTCAAGAAAATGATCGCGCTGGCCTGCGTGAATCGCGATCAGTCGTCCATCGGCGCGACGGTCAATATAGAGATGACCGTCGAGGCGGTGCGTCAGACGGTCTCTGCAAGAGTGGTGGCGCTGCCATTTTTTAATCCAGCAAGGAAAACCTCTGTGCCGGTGATTTAGCGCGCCTCAGTGAGCCTTGGCGAAATTCTCTTCCTTCGATAAGAGTTCGTCCAAAAAGATTCTGTCGAGAAGCTTGCCGTGGAGAATTACGGCGCGGATTTTCTGCGTGTTATGAATGTCGTCGAGAGGATTGGCGTCAAGAAGCAACAGATCGGCGATCTTGCCCTGCTCCACGGTGCCTTGCGTTTGCAGCTTGCCTAAAAAGTCCGCAGGATATTTCGTTGCGGCTTGCAGCGCCTGCATGGGCGTAAGGCCTGCTTGCACCAGGAGCGCAAGTTCCTCATGCAGGCTGGAGCCCGGGAAAACGAATGGGGCTGTAGTGTCCGTGCCGGCCATGATGGGAACGCCCGCCGCGTTCATTTTTCCGACGATTCGAAGCGAAGCCTGCATGAGGCTCGCACGTAATGAGAATTCCTGAGGCGAAGCGCCTTTGTCGCGAGTCCTCGCGCCTTTTTGCCAATTCTCCAAAACCTTCAGCGGAATGTACTTCCGGCGAGGATCGCGCGATGCATCGGTCTCGGGCGTGGGAAAAGCATCGTTGCGGAGGAGAATGAGCGTGGGAACCTGCCAGGTTTGATTGTGCAGAAATTTTTCGATTAGAGCTGCTGCTTGTCTGTCCGAATAGCTCTCGAGCAGTTCACGCTGCCACGCAAGCTGGCGTTCGCGGGACTGGCCAGTCGTTGGTTTTTGGGGAGCGGCGGCGAACTGTTTGCGGATGAGCAATGGCTCGTCGTTCGAAGATGCACGAAGGACGCCCGTGAGATGCTCGATGCTTTTTTGGCCAGCGTCGGAAGCTTCGGCAGCGGTAACGCGATCGGGAACGTGGCCAACGAAAGTAATGTGCTCGCGGCGGCAGACCTCCGCGATAGCGAAATAGGCGTCGCGGCTGAGATTGGATTGCACTTTGATGAAATCGGCGCCGCGCGAAATGAGCGAGTGAACGTCCGCGGTTGCCTCGGCGGCATTGGTGACGACCAGAGATGGCTCGAAAAACGGCGGGCTCCCATCGAGATAAGGGCCGGCAAAGAAAATTCGCGGAGCCGTCAGTTGGCCACGCCCGATTTCATTGCGAAGAGCGATGAGGGATTCGAGATTGCCGCCCATATCGCGCACCGTCGTGATCCCGTTAGCAAGAAGCAGGGGAAGAATGAATTCGCGGCTGCCTGTAGGTTCGCCAGCGCCGGTGAGATGGACGTGCATGTCCACGAGGCCCGGGATGAGAAATTTGCCGTGGGCGTCAATCGTTCTTGTTTCCCGAGGTATTGAAAGCGAGCGCGACGGGCCGATTGTGGCAATCTTTTCGTCGTCGATGAAAACTGTCATGTCCTGCTTGGGCGCGGCGCCGGTGGCGTCGATGAGCGTGACATGAGTGATGGCGAGCGATGGCGGCGGAGGAGAGGAACAGGAGCAGAGCAAGAGCAAGATGGGACAAATCAAGAGTGCGCGCCACGGAAGGCGGGAATTCAGTCTTGCATACCGCGTTTCCGCTCGCGTCGTGTGTCGTAAAAAATGGTTGCTCTGGGTCATTTCATGAGGCGATTATATTTTCTGAGGACTTCACGAACTTTGTCATGCGGGAGGGCAATGACTTTGTGATTCTCGATTCCGGTCATGGTTTCGGCGGCGACCATTGCGTTGATCACGGCTTCTTCCGTAGCTTGGACGGTGGAGGCAAACACGGGCTCGAGAAGATCGTTGGGGAGCATTTTAAGGCCGACGAGGTGGTCGGCAGCGGCGGCACCGGGATTGGCGGTGGAGAATGCGATGAAAATATCGCCGGAGCCGTTGCCGGATGTGCTTCCATCGCGGCCAAGCCCGAGTGAAACGCGGCGGGCCAGGCGCTTTAACTGGTGCGCGACAAGAGGGGCGTCTGTTGCGACGACAACGATAATTGAACCGCGCTCGACTTCGCCAAACGAAGCCGAGGCAAAGGCGGGATCCTTCGGAATCTCCGCGCCAACAGGGACTCCTGCTATCCGGAGATTCTGCCGGCGGCCGTAATTGCATTGGACAAGAACGCCCAGAGTGTAGTTGACGCCCTTGATTTCGATTCGGCGCGAAGAAGTCCCGATGCCGCCCTTGAATTCATTGCAAATCATTCCCGTGCCGCCGCCGACGTTTCCTTCCACGACGGGGCCACCCTGCGCGGAGTCAATGGCGTGAAAAGCGTCTTCCGGCTTGACGTGAAAACCGTTGATGTCGTTCAGCCAGCCGTCCCAGGTCTCTGCAACTACCGGCAAAGACCACCAATACCCGGTCGGATCAGGCTGTCCATGATTGACTCGCCACTGAATCACAGCATCGCGAACCACGCCGACGCTATGTGTGTTGGTGATCATCACCGGGCCTTCAAGAAAGCCGGATTCCTCAACCCAGGCCGTGCCGGTCATTTCTCCGTTGCCATTAAGCGACCACCATCCGGCGAAAACGGGATCGGACATCGTTTTCGTTCCACGAGGAAGAATCGCGGTGACACCGGTGCGCACCGGACCCTTACCAATTTGAAGTTTCCCTTCGCCGGAGATCAGCGTGGTATGGCCAACCGTGACGCCGGAAACATCCGTGATGGCATTCAGCGGACCAGGATTGCCGTCGAACGGAATGCCTAGATCGCGCGCGCGAGGTTCGGATCGTGAATTGTCTTGTCCCGGCAGCGAAGCAGCGGTGCCGACCGTAATGCAGAGCAGAAGCGCAAATTTCCAAGTAAAATGCCGCATTGTCGAGCTAGCTCCTTTTCCGGATCAAAGAACAGACTACGCTAGAATTGAGAATAATCGCGTACTGTTAATCGGGAAACACTTGCGTGAGCGCTGCGCTAAGACTGCTTGCGATGAGCGCGGATTCTTCCGGCGTGATGATGAATGGCGGCGCTAGAAGAATGTGATCGCCGCGAATTCCATCGACACAACCTTGCGTTGGATAAGTGAGAACGCCTTCATCCATCGCGGCCGAGCGAATTTTTTCAGCGATGGCCCGGGGAGCATCGAACGGCGTGCGAGTTGATTTGTCGCGGACGAATTCCATTCCCATCAAAAGTCCAAGCCCGCGAATCTCGCCCACATGGCGATGCGCTTGAAGCGGCTCAAGAGCGGCTCGCAATGTCTCCGCTGCCCGAGAAACGCGTCCGAACAGCTTGTACGATTCGATGTAATCCAGAACGGCGTTTCCTGCAGCGGTCGCGACGGGATGGGCTTGGTAAGTAAACCCGTGCTTAAAGGCGCCGCTGCCATTATCAATGGCCTCGACGATATTGGGTGCCACGAGAGCCGCGCCGAGCGGAGCATAGCCGCTGGCAATTCCCTTCCCCGTAAGAATAATGTCGGGCTCAACGCTCCAGTGCTGCACAGCGAAAGGTTTGCAGGTGCGGCCCATGCCGCTCATCACTTCGTCGGCGATGAGAAGGATACCGCGCTTGCGGCAAATCTCGGCGACGCGAGCAGCATAGCCTTCCGGCGGCACAGCGGCGCCGAGAGTCGCGCCTACAACAGGTTCAAAAATAAAAGCGGCCGCGGAAGCTGCGTCGCTTCCGGACAGAAACGAGTCCAAATCATCGGCGCAAGCGAGCTGGCACTGCGGAAATGTTTTTTCAAACGGGCAGTGATAGCAAAAACAGGGAGCGATGTGGCCCCACTCCGCGAGCAGGGGCAGATAAGGCGCGCGGCGGGCAACATTTCCGCTGACGGTCATGGCGCCGAGCGTGCTGCCGTGATAGCTCTGGCGGCGAGAAAGGATGCGGTACCGAGCGGGCTGCCCTTTTTCAAGATGGTACTGACGCGCGAGCTTGATAGCCGTCTCCGTAGCTTCGGAACCGCCGGAGGTGAAGTAAACGCGGCCGCCATTTTTGAAATTTGGCGGAGCAAGATCGAGGAGACGAGCCGCAAGTTTTTCCGCCGGTGGGGAATGAAATTGCGAAGTATGGGCGAAGGCAAGCTGCGCGGCCTGCTCCGCCATCGCGCGGCCGATTTCGGGAACGCCGTGGCCAATGTTGACGACGGCGGCCTGCCCTGCCGCGTCGAGGAACTTTCGTCCATCCGCGGAGAAGAGCCAGCATCCTTGGCCGCGGACAGCGACGGGAATGTCCTTGTGAAAATTGCGCGGAAAGAGAGCGGCGTCGTTAGACATGCTTGCTCGATGAGCGATTGTAGCAGACTCGCGCGGTCCAACTCGGAGTGGACTCGACACGGCAACAACCTGAAAGCGAGACTCCACGCGCGCTTGGAATCGCTTACGAATCGTGACATCATCCAAAGTGCCGCGCAGGGACAGTACAATCCATCATGCAATGTAAAGAGGAAATTCGATGAAACCGGCAATTTTGCGATTCAGCTTTTCCATGATGATGCTGTTCGCAGGGGTGTCCAGCGTAAGAGCGCAAGGAGCGGCCAACCATGCCATCGCCTTTGACGACTTGATCAAAATGCATCGCCTTGGAGAAGCGCAGGTTTCGCCCGATGGCAAATGGGTGGCGTACACCGTGACAACGCCGGATCTCGATGCCAATCGCAACGCGAGCAATATCTGGATTGTGCCGGCGGCGGGCGGAGAATCGCAGCAACTTACGCAGAGTGGGCGCGACACATCGCCGGTGTGGTCGCCGGACGGAAAGACGATTGCTTTTTTGTCGTCGCGAAGCGGGGACTCGCAGGTTTATCTGCTCTCCATGGATGGCGGCGAAGCAAAACCGTTAACGAGCATTTCCACGGGTGCGGACATCGTGAAATGGTCGCCGGATGGGAAGACGATTGCTTTCACGTCCGGTGTCTATCCGGACTGCAAGGACGATGCTTGCAATGGGGCGCGTGACAAGGAAAAAGAAAAGAACAAAGTGAAAGCACACGTCGCGGAGCATCTTCTTTACCGCCACTGGACGCACTGGAACGATGGCAAGCGCAGCCATCTGTTTGTGGTGCCGGCCGGCGAAAGTGCGGCCCCGCGCGATCTCACGCCAGGAGCAAACTACGACGTGCCTCCCGATGAACGTGGAGGACCGGGCGATCTGAATTTTTCGCCAGACTCAAAGGAAATCTGTTTTACGGCAGTGACGGATCCTGTGGAGGCGATCAGCACGAACGGGGATCTGTTTGTCGTGCCGGTCGCGGGCGGCGAAGTAAAACGTATCACTAAGCAGCCGGGATTTGACGGCGGGCCGGCCTATTCGCCGGATGGAAAGTACATTGCCTATCACGCGCAATTGACGCCGGAGTACGAGTCTGACCGCTGGCGCGTGATGCTCTACGACCGCTCCACTGGAAAAATCGAGAATTTATCCGAAGGCTTCGACCGCAGCGCCGGCGAACTGGTCTGGTCGGCGGACAGCAAGACCATCTATTTCACGGCGGAAGACGAAACGCTTCAGCCGATTTATGCGATGGCCCCGCGAGTCGGAGCCGAGCCGAAGAAGCTGATTGCGAACAGCTACAACTTGGGAATCTCACTGAGCAACGACGGCAAAACACTGGTGTTCGAACGCACGAGCCTGACCAAGCCAGCGGAGATTTTAGCTGCAGCGAGCGATGGAACTGGCGTGCGCCAGCTTACGCATCAGAACGATGCCATCCTCGCGTCGCTCAAGATGAACGAGCCGGAAACGTTTTGGTTTGAAGGAGCGGGTGGAACGCGCGTTCAGGCCATGCTGATCCGGCCCCCAGATTTTGATGCGACAAAGACATATCCGCTTCTGGTGGTGCTGCACGGCGGGCCGCAGACAATGTTCTCGAACGCCTGGGGCTACCGATGGAACGCTCAAGTTTTTTCCGCGGCTGGTTATGTGTCGCTGATGATCAACCGGCGCGGCTCAACGGGCTACGGTCAGAAATTCACAGACGAGATCACGAATGACTGGGGCGGCAAAGCCTACGTGGACGTGATGAACGGCGTGGACTTCGTGTTGAAAAAATACTCGTACATCGACAGCTCTCGCATGGCCGCTGCGGGCGGATCCTACGGCGGGTACATGGCGAATTGGATTGCAACCCACTCGGGGCGCTTCAAAGCCATTATCAGCCACGCCGGGATTTTCGATAAGAACTCGATGTATGCCACGGAAGAGCTTTGGTTTGAAGAACACGATATGCAGGGGACTCCGTGGACGAATCCCGAGAGTTACCACAAATGGGCGCCCATGACCTACGCGGCCGAATTGGGCAAATTCAAAACCCCGACTTTGGTGATTGACGGCGAGCTGGACTATCGAGTGCCCTACACACAATCACTCGAATTCTTCAACACATTGCAAAGACAGGGCGTGCCGTCAAAGCTGGTCATTTTCCCCGACGAGGGCCACTGGGTTCTGAAGCCACAAAATAGCCGATTCTGGTACAAAACCTTTTTGGATTGGCTGGCGGCGTATATGAAATAACCGAATATTCATGTCGCAAACAAGCGCTGCAGCGCCCGGCGCGCGAACCGAAAGAGATGGAAAAGTAAGTACGCTGAGAGCGCGACGAGTACTACGACGATGACCGTCGTTGCCACGGGATGCGCCGTGGCCATCCACGTCAGCCAAACTGCCAGGACGTCTTCTCCGAAACTCAAAGCCCAGTTGCTAAACGGCTCCGGCGTGGTGTTGACCGCCGCGCGAGCACTGGCTTTCGTGCCGTGCGAGGTAAGAGCGACGCCGCCGGCAAGGAGCGCCGCGCCCCAGCGCCACTCCGCAGGAGCAGCCCCCGCCGCACTATAGGCAAGCAGGGCGGCAGCAGGCGGACGGATGAAAGTGTGGATTGCGTCCCAGACGGTGTCGACATACGGAATCTTGTCGGCGAAGAATTCGACCAGGTAAAGAACGGCCGCAACAACAAGTATCACGGGATGGGAGAGCACGTGGAGAGGCTGCGGGAGATGGATGACTCCGAAGCGCTCCAGAAGTCCCAGCGTCGCCACAGTCGCATAGAGATTCAAACCCGAGGAAAATCCGGCGCCGAGCGCGAGCCCCAGTGTTTCGATGGGATTCATTCCGCTCATCATAGCAAAGCAGGGTCGCGCGAGTGGACAGTAACTTCTGTTCACATTCGAATGACGTTTCGTTTGACGATTTAGCTCGGGATAGAGAAGCTGTTCACAAGGCGGTCATTCATGTTTGGTCTAAGCCACCTCTTCTATCCTTGGGGATTTATCCTGCAGATCCTCGCGATCGTACACTTCGTGCGCCGCAGGCCGGAGAACTACTGGTTCTTTATTATTTTCTTCGGCGGCTTTCTTGGGGCAGGAATCTATATCGTCGCGGAAGTACTGCCTGATTTCGGCCTCCTGCGCGGAGTGTTTCAGGGGATTGGCCGGAATTCCCGCATTCAGATCGTCGAAACTCAAATCCTCGACAATCCTTCTGCCGCAAATTACGAAGAATTGGGCGAGCTCTACAAGGATCAGAAGGAGTTCGCCAAAGCACGCGAGGCGTTCACGAACGCGATCACCGCGCGCAGCGATTCCGTCTACACGTTCTACTATCGGGCGCAGGCCTCTCTGGGGCTGGGCGATTTTGCCGCCGCTATTCCTGATCTGGAGCGCGTCGTCGGCAGCGATGCGAAGTTCGACTACTACAGAGCTGCCGGACTTCTGGCCGATGCCTGCGCACGAACCGGCCAACTGGAGCGCGCGGAGCACTTTTATGCCGACGTGACGCAATTCTCAACAACTACCGAAACGCTCTACAACTATGCCTGCTTTCTGAAGCTGGCAGGCCGCCGCGAGGAGGCGCGCGAGTGGGCTCAAAAGCTGCTTGCAAAAAAACGCACGCTGCCGCGCTACATGCAGCGGTACGAACGGCCGTGGTTCCGCAAAGGCAAGACCCTGCTCAAAGAGTTAGAAATAGCTGCCGCAAACTAGGAGGGATGGCTGCCCGCTCGCCAAGAATGGTAAAATTCTTCGAGGACGCGCCCGTAGCTCAGTTGGATAGAGCGTCTGCCTTCTAAGCAGAGGGTCGCCAGTTCGAATCTGGCCGGGCGCGCCACTTACTCTTTGAAAATCAGTTAGTTGGCGGAACGACCTCTGGCTTATTCTTAAAACCATCTGCGTTTTTGGGAACACTTGGGAACACTTGTTCGTCGAGTAGGTTCACTGCTTCTCTCTGGGCTGTCACACTGGCGTGGGTGTAGATTTCGAGAGTCGTCGCCATGTGTGAGTGCCCTAGCTGCGCCTGAGCAACTTTGAGAGGTGTTCCCTGTACATGCAAGAGTGTACCGTGTGTATGCCGCAGAGCGTGCCAATTGATTCTTGGTAGGCTAGCGAGTTTACAAGCGGATTGCAGTCCCCTCTTACGCAGATTATTCGACACCAACGGTCCACCGTTGCGGGTCACGAAAACTAGCCCTTCGGGCGAACGATTGGCCGAGCGTGAGTAATGAGCCTTCAGAGCCTCTACGACAGCGCGAGAGAGAGGAACTTCCCTCCTGCTAGCCTGGGTTTTCGGCGTGCCAAAGTGACCCATAAAACAGGTCTCGGCAACTACCAATGTCTCACCAATGAAATTTACGCGCTTCCATCGCAGTGCCAGAATCTCCCCAATCCGAAGGCCAGTCAAAGTGGCAAGCAAAACTATGGTCCGGGTCGGCTCCTTGCAGGCAATAATGAGGCGCTTCACTTCATCTACGTTTAGAAACTGATGAGGCCGTTTCAACGAACGCTCGGGCATTTTCACGCCACGAACCACGTTGTCCGCCAGATAGTTCCAACTGACTGCTGTTCCTAGAACCTTACTCATCAGGTTTCGAAGATGGTTGGTAGTCTCCCACGCAAACCCTTGCTTGAATTTCTCTAGAAGGTATTGCTGTATCTCAACTCTGGAAATGTCACAAAGACGCTGATTGCCAAACCGCGGAGTCAAGTGCTTCCTCAGGAGGAATGAATAGATCTCCTGGGTCGCAAACTTGAGCGTCGGCAGTACACCCGGCTCAAAGCATTCTGAAATGAACTTTGAGAACAGCATTGTTGCTTCGGGCCGGTACTGCCCCTGGTTAATTGGGGTGAGGTGAGCGTCTAGTAGCCTGCGAGCTTCACGACGGCCTGCAATTTCACTTACGGGACCGAGCACAACCGAGCGCATCACCCGGTCGGCTGATCCATCAGCGAGAATCACGTCTTCCCTCCATCGTGCGACCCACACTTTCCGACGCTTACCACGGATAAACAGACAACCATTCTGATATTGGCTACGAGCCATCCTTTTCCTCTCCAATCTGAGGTTGGCTCGTCTGCCTTTTCCTATGTCACCTCTGAGTGTAGCGCCGGTGTCAAGCGGCACGATGGCCTCCGCGTTGACTCTCCACCCAGGCGTGGATTTCTTCTTCACGAAAGCGCCAGTATTTGCCAAGGCGAATGCCGGGCAGGCGCTCTATCGAACGCTTGCGCGTCCTTCCGTAGACCCAAGAAACCGGAACATGCAATAGGTCGGCTACCTGTTGGATCGTTAAGAGCTTTTCGTTGTCTCTACCCCCTGTGGCCCCGTTGTGTTTCCGCCGAAATGCGTTTGCCTCCGAATAGTCTTCCGCTTCATAGGAGGCTGCATGCGGGCGCTCGCTCATTCTTTCCATCGGACGCGAGCCATGTCGTCGTGAAGACGCTGTGTTCTCGCGCATGTCGAATTGTGTCGGTACGTCTTTCATTGTGTTACGCGGTCTCTTTGAGTCCGCCCCCTGTAAGCTGATGGACTTTTGCATTGCTTGGCTGTTGCCCTAGCCAGGCTTTGAACTCGTGATCGCGTTTGAACAGGACTTTCAGAGCTTCCGTGATGACGTATGACGGAGTTGAGTCGATGAATTTCGCATACATATCGAGCTGTTCTTTCACCGACTCTTCGACTCGCGCCTGGATCGTTACCGACTTTGGTTGCTTGGGTGGTGCCTTGATGATTGCCACGCTGTGCATCTCGACCTCCTATCTGGTTTGTCTTACGTTGTGCATTACGACTTGCATTCTCCGACTCTTGCACGCGGCCAAAACTCGCTCACGCTTCCTGCGTGGCAGGCTGGAGCGACCCCACAGAACTTTGAGTGGCTGAAGGCCGTCCAAAATGGGGTCGCTCCAGCCCAATTCAGGGATTTGGCCGCGTGCAGAGTGAACCACCGGTTTGTGCTCATCCGTCTCAGCGCACGCGAGTTACGTTGGCCATCGAGGTGAACGCCACGGTGAACGGGTCGGTGAACCGGGCACTTCGCTCTCCGTTCACCTTTAGGCCTACCGCAATCCCTGGACATTTGCTGCCTCTGCACAAAACGGGTGGGAGTGACGCCGATAACTTTTTGGGCGGCTCTGGGCCGAAAAAGTGGGGTCGCTCCCGCCCGTTTGAGTGTTTTGCCCGCGGTGACTCTTGTCCGCATCGCTTTGCTATCTCCCACGCTTCAAAGAAATTGCTCGGGCAACAGGCTGAAGAATTTGCAGAAGACCCAGCTGAAGAATGTAGTTCTTACATTCTTCACTCCTTCCCTGCTGGTTCCTCTGCAGGAACCCCGACTCTGCGCAGCACTTCGGTTGCGAACTGCGCCCTGACATCGTGCTTGCTACCACCAAACTCCTGAACGATGCTGGTTTCAGTCACTCTGCCGACTTTCCATCCGCGATACAAATATTCGAAACGTTGTCCGGTGAAGCGCATTTTGGCCTGATTTCGAAAGATCAAATCAGCTTCAGTTAGAGATCCGTAGCGACCGAGGTCCCAGGCCTTTCGGATTTGGAAGTAGCGCAACAATTCTGCTGACGCGTCCGCTCCTAGCGGAACTGCGACCAAAGCATTGAATAGTTCGTTGGCCTTTCCAAAATGCAAATCGACTCTCGCTAGATAGAGAACGCGGAACTCCGAGAGCTGCCGGAAGAGAGGAAGGTAGACTTCGAGATGATGCACAAATTCCGTAAGACCGGCTTCTGGCCCTTGCAGGTAGGTGAACGTCACCACAGTCGAAGCGGCGTCGCTGTCGAGGAACATTGGAAACTTGTCCACGAAGTAGCGAAGCGTAGGCTGCGATGTTCTCTGTCCGTAATAGATCTTTGAGGGCAGAAAGTGACGCGGGGTCTTCAGCTGATCACAGAAAAAGCGCACCTTCTCCGGCTCGGTTTCCAAGTACCTGTACTGTAGGTTGGAAAGTACAAAATCGAGGATTCCAATGCGCCGCTGGATGTATTCGATTTCGTGTTGCCGGCGATTGCGGATGTTCTCGCGGTCGATCTGGTGGTAGAGCCGACGGGAGAATAGGTGGTAGACGACGCCACTCTTTGGGAAACGTTCGGTGCGCGCATGCTTCTTGATGTGAAGCTTGTTCCAGAAACTAGTGGTGCGCTCCCCCCAATGGGCGTTAGTGAAGGCGAGGAATTGACGTGCCACAAAGTAGCCCGAATGCGTCGCCACGAGGTAGAGAAAGCGAGCTTCCGCTTCGGTGTAGCCGAGGGCCTTCAATGCGTCGATATGGACAGGGGCGATGTTCATGGCACTGTGATTCGTGCAGCGTTTTCGGATTCGTCGAGCGCACTCCTAGGCCCCGCCGGGCGTATCTTGGTAGGGAAACCGTCTTCGCGACCGGCTGGCTACCATGCAGCGACACGCAACATAGCGGAGTAACTGACGAAGTCGGAGGGCTCCGGCGAGCCTAGGGAGAAGCGAGCGAGAGCCCCCTCAATATACTAAGAGGCCCAAAGAAAGGAAAAACGCAATCAAGAACACCAAGGCGAGGGCTGATTTCTAGCGCCTATCGGCCATGTTAGAGGGACGCGGAAAAGAATGAAGGGGGAGGCCTCTACGCCTAGATGTGCCCGAGCCCGCAATTAGGAGACTTTGTCGGTTGTCAACTCTGACCTCCCTGCTGGACTCGAGTTCATAGTCAGACTGTGAGCACTTTACCGGTTACCGCGTTTATCAGGCGCTAGCCGCTTAGAGTCGGCCGGAAGAGCCCTTTATGACAACCCCCGCTTGCCTGTGTCGTATGGAACAGCATTACGGATTCTGTAGGGCTAGCGTGAAAGTATGCCAAATAGGAAGGCCAAAGCAGTTCCCGCCAAAGCGACATTTGCTTCTGTCGTCCAAGAGATGGCGAAGCCTCGCTTAGCCTCGTCCGTTCGGACATATCTTAGAAGCGGCCCTTTCATTTCGAGCCCGAAGTTTTGCGAAGGGGAGTGGGTACACAATTGCATCACGAAAGAAGACGGCCAGGTCATGCGAAGCTACCAGGGAAAAGGTGTTTACAGGTACGAAGTATTCGTACCGACTTTCCCCGGTTCGTGGATAGAGGGATACAATTCTTCGGACTGGGCAGAACATCGTTTGGAACTTTCTGCCCATCAATACCTGAACTGAGAGTCGCGTAACCGGACATATAAAGTATTACTCCACTTGTCTGGTTACCGCGTTTACCTGGCGTTGGACGCAATTTTGAACGAAGCGTTTAGAAGTCAACAGCCAAATGCCAACCGACACCATTCTGTCCGGCTGTTTCCAAGACTGTCTTGAATTCCTGCAGGTCGGCGATAATGCGGGCGTCGACTTTTTCTCTCGCGGCCGCGTCTATTAAACCGTTGACTGTCTTCAGGCCATCATCCGCAGAAAACCACTTCTCAGGAACCGGTTTCTTCAGCGAAACACCGTGGTCGCCAGCGAAACCAGCGAGCTCTTCCGGAGATACACTGAAAAAACTCATCACAGTCGGCAGTCCTTTTTCGTCCGCGAGTGCGTCAAGCTGGTCGTCCGCTCTTGCGACTGCGTTTCCATTAACCACGTGGTCGAAGCCCGGAATCTTGCGTTCCAACACGATGTACCATGCTACGGACAATCCATCCTCTAGGCGATGCCGAATAGGTGAAGCCTACCATTCCCAAGGATTGGTACCAACTCCGACGGGTAAGGTCCATGCGGCTCTCCAGTAGATGAGAGTCAGTGCCTGGTTAGTCGACTAACCAAGCATAATGCCAGTCATCCCATCAGGGGACAGGACGGAATTGGACCTGTACAGCCTTGGTGGGTGTCATAACATTACCCGCGTTTCGCAACCATCTCCTTCTCACGCAAACCTCTTCCTATGGCCTTGGGGTTTCTTATAGACCCTTCTGTGAGTGAACTCATCAAGGATCGTCGCTCATTGGTGACGGGCGGAAACGCAGTGCATCGGAAAGCTAAGCGTACCTACTCCATCAGGTTCCTTCGAAGCGAGGGAGACCGTCGATTTTACAAAGTCAAGATAACGGGTGACGACGAGATTGATTTTACGTGCTGGATTGCGCCTACGCGTACGCCCCGAAAGGGCGTCCGCGCGGACATCAGAAAGTGGTTAGAGAGGAATTATGACCGGCTGAAAATGGGCGACATGATCGGCGTCAATCTAGAAGAAGTCCGAAAGCACTAATTACAAGGAGCCGTTTTTTCGGTCGCCCATTCGAACTTCGCCATTCAGATCAGCCCTGTAGGGAGTAGAGGTCCGGTAACGCGCAAATCGGAACCTGGGCGCGATCCTAGGGCAATTCTGCAAACTCGAAAGTTGCACGGTACCTATTTGGCTGCGAGTCGGCAGGTTTCGCGGGCGCAGTTGGTGAGGGAATTTCAAGTCCCTGTCAGTGCAATCGAGGAAGTCATAAGCACGGGCCTGGTAGAGACGCTTGCAGCGGTTCCCCCCTGGACGCCACAAGCGTTAAGGTGTCATCGCATCATAAATCCACCGTGCGTTTAGGACGAGGGACTTGGGGGCATCTTCCTTCGGAAAGACCGCATCTGCCCCGTGCGATAAGGCTTGCTTCTCGGTTTCAAAGCTAACATGTCCGGCAATCAGAAAAAGTGGAAGTTGCGGAGACAATTTATTGAAGCTATCGATGACTTCTAGATCATCCACGGTCGGCATTTCAAGAATGGCTACATCAGCAAGAAGCCCGCTGGCTTCAAGAGCCGCTCCGACGCTGATGGCGGCTTTCCCACAGATTTGAATATCAGGTTGAACGACTAGGTACTCACAAAGACTTTGGCTGAAATCAGGATCATCGCTTACGAGGAATACTCGAAGCATGTAGCCTCCTGACGATCGACTGTAGGGGCCATGGCCTATACGGGCTGCGAGGGCGGAACAGGGCCGGGTTGACAAGAGCGCGTTGCCAACTCCGATTCACCCGTTACCATCCCGTGTCCCGTACTGAAACAGTGTGAGCACTTGTATGACATGCGCGCCTGCGGGTCAATACCGAGTTCTACTGAAAATCTGTCAATTACATCGGGATTTACTTACCGTGAACTACTCAAAAGCATCGAGGACGGGTGATTCGATTAAATTTGGAAGCCGAGTCAGAATGATTGAGCCGGCTACTCATCCAAAATACGGGAATAACGGTATGGGCCTATTGGCTTATTTCATCTACTTTTATAATCTTGTTGCGAACAGCGTAAAGAATCAGCTCACTGACAGAATGTACGTTCAGCTGATTCATGAGGTGAGCCCGATGGGTCTCGACCGTTCTGACACTAATATTTAGGGTTCCGGCCACTTCTTTGTTGCTCTTTCCCTGAACCAACAGTTTGAGGACCTGAAATTCTCTCGGCTTAAGAGTGCTTACAGCGTCCTTGCTCGGCGATTTGCCAGCCGATGCCGGAACGGATGGAACGGCGGCTTCATCTGCTGCCTTTTCCTCTCGTTTTTCTTTGAAAGCGCGTTTGTTGGCGTAGAGAGCGGTATCCGCACGCATAATCAACGCTTGAGACGATTCCCCAGGAATATAGTCGGTCCATCCCGCCGCAAACCTGAGAGGGATTTTATGCCCCTCAAATTCTCCCACAATGTCGCTCAGTCTGTTTAGGACATAATGTACCTCGCTGACTTTGCATTCGGGCAGCAAAATTAGGAACTCGTCTCCGCCCAGGCGGATCGGAACATCCGAGCCTCGAATGGCGCTCTGCAACCTCTCTGCAAAGTGTCTGAGCATGAGATCACCTGCCGGGTGTCCGTAGGTATCATTTATTTGTTTCAGTCCGTTTAAGTCCAGCGTTAAAATCGTCAAGGGCCTGGAGTGTCGCTGCGACCTCAAAACCTCCTCTGCGAGGCGCTGCTCGCCAGAGTGCCGGTTGTACAGACCCGTAACAGAATCAATAGCCGCTATTTTGTATACTTGTTCAGTGCGCTCTCCCAATCTATCGAAAGCGCCGATTTGTTGCCTGAGATGGGATTGGATTCGCTGAATTTGCAACTGCTGATAAATTGCGTAAACATTGAAGAGCAAAACAAGACCGACCAAACTCCTGACGGCTAAGTTCAGATTAAATGTGTAAAGTTCTTTCTGTTCGGAGAGCAGGCCCGGGAACGCAAAGGACGCAATCCCTAGTGTCAACAATAACATCACTAGAAAGCAGGAAGACCACATCCACCACTGACGGCGGACAACATTGTGGATTATAGATTGAATCTGCTCGGACGGTGCGCGTGCAGAAGAGGGGAGGGAGGGAACCGCAGAGTTACTCATTCGGACCTCGTTCTTCTTGACATTCAACCAAAGGATTAAACGAGGCTCAACGAAATACTCATTGCATGTGCTTATCTTGACATAACCGTAAGATGTTATTTGACTGGCGCATGAAGCGGCAAACCAAGAATATTGTGGAAGGTGAGGGACCAGACTGCGCCGAGACTCTTACAGCATGGAATCTGTCGAATCGACGCGGCCTTCAGGCTCCCTGCCCGGCTCTTTGCCTTCGATACAATTCAACCTTTCTTGACTTCTCCGCATCGCGCCGTCGCCTGTCTTCTGCGGCCTCGGCACTTTCCTCTACGAGCCCCCGTTCGGGAGGGGCTTTTAAGCCATTTTGACAGCTAGGCCAATATCTGCCCGGACTCGTCAAGTTATGCCATTTCAACTAGTTGCAGCAATTTTGATTTGTTCGCGAGCGCCACGTTCCGCCTCAAATTGCCAATCCAAGTGCCACCAGAAGTGCCACCAGAACTGCCCGAGTGGTAGATTTCTCGAGGCGTCACCACGGCTCGGACTCAATGGCTATGGCCGCTAAGAAACCGGAAGTCAGCCGCGGGATGTGCGTCGGACAAATGACCTCGCACCTTGTAAACAATACCGAGGTCGATCAATGTAGAATAGCCTAGGTTCCATGTTCCGATATGGTGCCCGTGGGCGGCACGCGCTTCCTGTACCGCTCGATCGGCATGCAGCAGCGTGAGCCGGGCTTCGGCTACGAATGCTTCGCCTGAAGGGGTCAGCACCACTTGCTGCCCACCTCTCGTTCTTTCAAACGGTTTGGTGCTGATTTCCTGCTCTAGATCACGAATCTGCGTGCTGAGGGTGGGTTGTGAAACGTGCAAGCGCATTGCCGCTTGCGTGAAATTCAACTCCTCCGCGAGTACAGAAACATAGCGGTACAACCGCAGCTCGATTCCCGGGTACATAAAGCCTTTCTCGAAACGATGCTCATAGGTCTTACCTTTCAAGCGGGGAGTCGAGAAGGCAGCGGAGAAGCTTGTCTAGTATCCTCGGCTGTTCGTTGGCTCACAAGATTTATTAATGGTATGGGAGAACTATTTTCTTGAATGAGGTCCAAAGTGTTGGAATTCTCTAATAATTGAGGAATAAGCCTCGCTCTTGCGAAATCGAACTTTCATTGAGTTTCGCTGAAGGCGAACAGCGAGCTTTGCGGGCGCCCTTCGGGTTGCCTTGTTGGATCGTTGTCGGCTCCGGGCGCTAACCAAGGTTCTAGTGCGGCCCGACACCCCGGCACGTTGCCCGTGTATTCCGGTCGATTGGCGGGGTAACCGGAGATTATTTTGAGTGAGAAGGGCCGTTGTGGGAACTCGCAACCTCTCAGTCTACTTGCCTGGTAAATCGTTAATCAGGATGGCGCCAGCGGCGGCCCGGCTCGAACGGAAGGAATTCGAAGGAAGGAAAGAGAAAACAGAAAGAGAAAAGCAGCCTCGACTCATACCGTCCTTGTCATGGAAGGCATCGAGGCTAGCGGACGACTTCGGAAGTTTCAAGAACTGTTAGACTGCGCTGTAGGACAGTTACTCGCGGAGTGCTGCCTGACAGAAATTCTTCCCTTTAATTAAAATTGATGCAGCCTGCCTCGGCCTTTACACGCGAGTAAAGGAGAACGCATGGCTACGCCTGAGAAACGAATCACTCTATGTTTCAAGCTACGCACTCCGCTGTCTTTTCATCGCATGGAGACGCTCTCCGGGAGCGCACATCAAGGTAAAGCAATTAATATCTCGACGAGTGGCGTTTACTTCGCCACAAATTCCACCGTATGCGTAGGCGAAACCGTGGAAGTCCTTCTAGAAATGCCAAAACGTATCGCCTGGGTGAAGGTAAGTGTTCGGCGATTCGCAGGCCGCGTCACTAACATGGCGTGGGAGAACTTGCCTCGAGGCGCTTCGGAGATAGGCGAGCAATCGCTCTATTATGCGCGGGACTTGGTGAAGATCAGGGGTCGCCTCAATTGCGATTTTGTTCCAACGTGAGCGTGACCGGATGACCGACCTCAAATAAAGTTGCAAATTCAGCGGGAACGAGGATCTGAACGTCAGATAGACCGTAAGTTAGAGGAATATCGTGATCCATCTCAAGCCGAACCAGACATCGAGCCGGTACGCCATTGCTCGTGGTGAGCTGAATATTCGTGCATTCGCCTCTTAGGGAGACTTTGACCACTTTGCTCCTTACTCGTCGTCGGGTTAACTCAGGACTGTCGAGACACTTAAACTCAACGAAACGCCCGAATTCTGGGTGCTGGAGCGGATAGACTCCCGGTCTTGTTTTTCGGAAAGCAGTCTAGCGGCAGAAGCTAATTCGAGTATGGACGCAGGGGAGGGGATAGCAAGACAATTCCACGACCCTTGTAGTACTTGGGAAGCACCAGCAAATTGCAGCGGGCGCGAATGAAGTATGTTTGGTGTGGGGGTGCCACCAGTCGAGCCCGTTCACTGCGTTTGACGAGCTACGAGACTCTGCGTAGTCGATTACCATAGAACTCATAAAGAGTGGCGAAGTGCCTTGGGTTCTTGAGTTTCTCGGCCAGTCTGTCGGCGATCATTTCCAAGTGATGGACAAGTGAGACGCCACGCCTCCGTGGTCTCCGCAGAAGTACAACAACTGTCTGAGTGAATTCACCGTTGGCTTCGTGAACGTACCAAAATCCCGCCGTCATTACTTCACTTTCCTTCGGTCTCTCAGCCGGGAATGAGATCGGTTTATCTCCTAGGATAAGGTGGAACGTTTCTCCATCAGAACGGGTAATAATCGGCCCATCTTTGTCCAAGGTCTCGACAAGAGCAGGCCGACCCTGCTTTCGGCAATGTGGGCAAAGGTGGAAATTCTTCCAAAGGAGCACCGGAGTCGAGACCACGGATGAGCTGTCAAAGCCGAGCCTTTCGGAAGACAATCGTAGGCGAAAGGTAGACATTCCTATTTCCTCCCGAAGACGAAGGGGTATCCCGTTTGCGTGGGGTCATCCTAACTTGCTTCCCTCTAAGAGGCAGGTCGTGGATGGGGGACACCCCTCGCCGAACCGCTTTATATAGTCACACACCTGACTTGTCAATAGAATAATACTCTCTGTTTTGCCCCATCACCTACCACGAGGCGTAAATTTCGATCTCGCAAATCTCCGCCTCCCGGCGGACAAACTCGCCGCGGAGTTGGGGCAGAATTGGCCAGGGCGTTTCACATTTGGAGCTTCGTGCAGATTCCGGTGTCAAATCGGATTATGTACAAATTTGTTCAATCCAGCTACTCGCCGCTGGTTTGACGCGTAAGCAACAAATGGCAATATCAAACGGATCAGCGACTCCCCTTTTCCATTGACCATACCCGCACGCTGATTGAGGGCGCAGAAACCGTGACGGGCATGGTGGAGGCCGGGCAGAACGAATTACCCGTCTGAGCCCGGCTTCTGTCCTGATTCAGGTACCGGTTAGGTTTGAACATTTCGAACTAGCGCCGGACCAACCAAGACTCAGGTGTTCATGTTGGCCCCATCCCGAGGATGAGGCGGATAGTCAAACCTTCGGATCAATCAGTTTTGCGCTGGTCCTATATAATTATCTTGACTTATATTTACCAGTCGGGTTATGTATGTTGGCGTCCTTAGTAGGCCAAGATGTTTGAGGAGAATCTAGGATGCTCCCAACCCGGCACGGGAAGCACCGCTGTTTGAATTGTGCTCATTCACGGCAAGGTCTTCCACACTCAGATTCGCACCGGCGTGCTGCTCAGTTCAGTCCCCGACTCTCAGCCGAGATCGGAGGCACAATTGGCTGACGGGTCTGCGGTCACTAAGTCTGAAAACATCACATATTTCGAACGAACTGATAAACTTCTAGCTGCCATTTTCAACGCTGCTTCCCTCGGTCTAGCCATGTTTGATCTGCAAACTCGGGTGGTGGTATCAAATCCTGCGTTTGCTGCCATGATCGCTCACTCATCAACTCAAGCGTGTGTCGGAAAGAGGCTTCGTGAGTTGCTTGGGGATTCAGCCGAAGACCTTGAGATTGCATTCCAGCGCATTTGTGATACCGGCCAGTCTGAGCAGAGCATTGAGATTTCAACGAGATTGTCGGGTCACGGCGAAGTTGGTCACTGGCTTTTCAACTTGATTCCGGTGAGATCTAAGACTCAAAACGTAAGTCAGGTTGTTGCAGTGACGGTCGAGACTAGCCATCAAAAGAGAATCGAGGCGTATTTCTTGACGCTGATGGCGGACATGAGTTGGATTCAGGAGCAAATCTGTAAAGACCCCGCAACGTTGCTGAACCGCCGTGAGTTCTTGCGGCCGATAGGTGAGAGGACGGATCCTTTGGGTCCGGTTTCAGAGGAAGTGCGCCGTGTGTCAGCGCTGCTGCAGTGCACGAATATGATGCCCTTGAAGGATGCTGAACGCGTTGGTCCGTTAGAACCCTCAATCCAGGGCGTCTCTCTTCGACAAAAGGCCGAACACTCCGACTCCCTATCGCCCAGGGAACTCCAAGTTTTAACCCTTGTTGGAAGCGGAAAGACTAATAAGGAGATTGCTTCGCTCACACGTCTTTCCGTAAAAACGGTCGAGACCTATAGAAATCGACTAAACATCAAGCTGCAACTTCACTCGCCGACTGAACTGGTGCTCTATGCGGTTCGAAATAATTTGGTCCCCCGCGACCCCACAGACGACAAGCGAAATTCCTCGTCAAATACTGACCTGACATAATCGACCTGACTAGACATACTTATAAGTAAAATCTAATACTTGGACACAGCTCAGGGGCACGGGTCATTGATGGCCGATCAGTCAGAGACTGGGACACAGGTGTCGGAAAAGTCAGTCCGAGCTGTCGAGCAAATACGACGGATGCGAGGCGGTTGTCAATCGCATTTGATGCGCTGCTCCGACGATCGCTATTACGTCGTGAAGTTTGCAAACAATCCGCAAGGCAGGCGAGTGCTCGCTAACGAACTTCTGTGCACTTCGTTGGCGAAACTTTTGTCACTTCCGGTCGCTCACGGAGCCGTCGTGATGGTTAACGACCTCCTCGTGCGTTATTCGGAGGAGTTATACATTGAGACAACACTTGGCAGAACTCCTTGCGAGCCAGGCCAGTGTTTCGGTTCCAGGTATCCCGTCGATCCGCTCGTGCAAGTAACCTATGACTTCTTGCCAAGTAGTCTCCTCAAGCGAGTCGAAAATATTCAGGACTTTTGTGGAATGCTTGTTTTTGACATTTGGACTTCAAACACTGACAGCAGACAGGCTGTATTCGTGAATGATGAGCCGAATTCTTATCGTGCAGTTATGATCGACCACAGTCTGTCCTTCGGTGGAAAGGCGTGGCAGTTCACAGACTTCCCGCGGCGGTGCCTGTATTTGGATAAGCGCGTTTATGAAGGTGTACGGGGAACCGAAGATTTCGAATCTTGGCTGGCTATTCTGGAGGACGACGTCAACGAAGTGGTCCTCAAGAAGGCTGCAAGCAGGATACCCATTGCGTGGTTTGAGAACGACTGTGCAAGTCTCGATAACCTTATGGAGCAGCTTTGCGAACGGAAAGAAAAGGTTAAGGACCAAATCAAATTTCTTGGCAGCTCATTTCCTAAGTTATTCCCTAATTGGGTAAATCGCACATTTTGCGCTGGAGCGGGACTCTAATGTTAAGAGCTAGAAGCTAGTTTCTACTCAGGTGACACATACGAGACTCTCTGAAGCCGATTGCTCATCCTGTTCTCGATTGCCTGGAATATTCCGTCGTTCGCCTGTTCGGCCGCCTTCTCCAGTTGCGCGTTCATTGTCAGAATCACCTCTTTTGTTGCTTGACCTTCACAAAGGAATGATAGTCTCAGGTGGTGGTGATCCGACATTGCTCTTGGATGAGCTTAGGGCAGGTTGGGTGCGATAGCTTTAGGCTTAAGGAAATTTCAATGGAACCAGACACCGTTGTCTGCAGGTCCCAGGTGCAAATGGTGTCCGCCCGAGTTCCTCTAACCAGCTATCACCGACACCACAACGGATTATCGGCAGGACGCGACTAAACACATTAGGATAATGCCTTCTTGATTTGATAAGGAGCACGTCAGTGGGGAGAATAATTCGTGATAAGAACGAGTACTTTGAGGAATCCATGCTCCGCGTGCCCGTTAACAACGGACGAGCCCTCTTCAATGCACAGCTGAACCATGATCTTAGTACCGCTTTGAAGAATTCCGTTAAGCGAAAGAGAGAGCTGGCCGGTCGACTTGCGGAAGTACTATTGTGGAGCGTAGCGTTTACCACGCTGTGCGCCTTTATACTATGGCTGCTCACCAGTGCGATCCATTGGTTTTGGTTTCATTCGCTGTGGTAGCCCCGGTTTTATTACTCAAGAGAGAGCGTTTGCGGCGTTGAAGGGCTGAACCTGAAGGTGCGTCTTGGCTGGATTCGGTCCAGGGTGATCGTTTTTCGAGGTTGCCGTTTCCCGCAAATCTGGGTTTACTAAAGATTTGGCGTGAAGAGGTTCTGGGTTGCGGCCCTCCACTCTTACGCCTCTCTCCTCCGCCATTCCTCACGTTCCAGTATCGGGGATTTGGCATGACCGGCAATGCACCTCGAGATAGCCGAAGGTAAAAGGCTGAGAAACTCAACAGCGCTGCACCCCTGGCCTCTCAATTTAAGTCTGACGGCAATCGGCTTTCCACAGTCTCGTGGGCCTCGCCAAACTGGGAAGGAGAGGAAGGCAAGAAGCGGAAAAACGCCATGTCTCGCACGGCAACTAGAACATTCCTAGTGTCACTGCACAAGCAGTGTGAGCTGCGTGGTATGAGATAATTCGACAGAACAAGTAACACAGTTCCCGCCAACGGTTATCGTATAGGTGCTCGCGGGTGTTGGCGAATTGCCGGTCGTTCCTCGAGAGCCACCTCCGCCAGCCGCTGCTTGGGCGCAGGATGAAACCCACAACGCGGCGCACAACATGGCTGCGAAGCTAGTGCGGCTTCGTGTCCCTGGCAGCTGCGCGCGACACTTCTGAAACCGGAAGGACGCGAATATGAGCCCCCCAAGTGCAGCTATTGAAGTGAGCAGCCAAGAATTGCGAATGGTCGCTCGGGTGCCACGCAGGAGTAAGCGGACCGCTTTTGTCGGGGCTACCGTTGTGACTGTTGCGCTGACTGAGGAAGACTCCGGGCCGTTCAAAGAAGCCGTGGACGGTGAGACCGCGCATGTTGATCCCGGCGGTCCTCCGCTGCAACTTAGGCCAACAGTTTGTTTAAAGCCAGCGTTCGCCGTTAGATTCAAACCATAGCTCGCAGACTGTCCGAGTGTGACGCCGAGCGTTGTGAGCGCACTCGGAACAATGGTGAAATCTGGAGTCGTGGCGAGCTGATATGTTGGCATAGCGTTGTAAATCGCGGAAGGCGTATGCAGAACATAACCCGTTGATTGAGAGAGCTTATATCCGGCGCGCGGGTCTGCGCTCCACACTTCCAGGTCGGAGATCGGGTCACCGGTGGTCAACTGAACGCCATCAGTGGTGCTGT
>Ga0247694_1000087_pt1 | contig 34710 bp, 29 predicted proteins | sample CNK35_metaG_FD_182736 | JGI IMG/M metagenome (GOLD analysis project Ga0247694, IMG submission 182736) | Soil microbial communities from Purdue University Martell Research Forest, Indiana, United States - CNK35 | ecosystem: Environmental > Terrestrial > Soil > Temperate forest > Bulk soil...
CCTTAGCCCTGCCTCATAGTTCGCCAGGTTGCGAAACCCGAACGCCGCCGTGACCAGATCAAACGACGCGTCGGCAAACGGCAATTGCAAGGCATCCGACTCCAGAAACGGCACCGCGGCACTTGCCTCTGTCGCCGACTTCTCGTTCGCCCGCACAAGCATCGAGTGTGCAAAGTCCGCGCCGATGACTCGCGCTTTGCCCTTCTTTTTCAATGCAAACGCAAGGTCGCCCGTCCCGCAACACAAGTCCAAAACAACCGCGTCCGGCCTGTCCAAAATCGCTTTTAGTTTTCGCGCCGTTCTTGCACGCCACACGCGGTCCAGCTGCAGCGAAAGTAAATGATTCAGCAGATCGTAACGCGGTGCGATCTGTGTAAACATCTCGCGCACTTTGCGCGACGCATCCGCTTCGCTCGTCGCGCCTTCCGGCCGCGTCCCTTTGCTCGGTACCGCTTTCTCTGATGTCAGCACGTCAGCCACGCGTGAACTCCCTGCGCGTATGCAGGCGCGGCGCAAAGTGTAAAGCGTGCTTCACCGCATAGAGCGGCACCTCTTCATATGTCGCCGCCTTGCCAATCTTTTTCGATAGGACAAAACGTAACTTGTTCCCGCGTGTCTTCTTATCTGTTCGCATCGCCGCGATCAGACTTGCATCCGAAAGCTTTGGCCAAGCCGGCAGCGGCCCCAATCGTTCAATCAGCGTCACGATACGCGAAACATCGCGCGCTTTTGTCAGCCCAATCTTGTGCCCGAGCAGCGCCGCGCACTTCATGCCCCACGCCACCGCTTCGCCGTGCTGATACCGCCGGTAGCGCGTTTCGCTCTCCAGCGCATGGCCAAACGTGTGCCCGAAATTCAAAATCTCGCGCAGGCCGCTCTCGCGCTCGTCCTTGCTCACTACTCGCGCCTTGATTTCAATCGAACGAGTAATCAAGTGCTCCAGCACCTTTTCATCCCGCCGCAGCGCCTTCTCAAAATTCTCTTCGAGATATTCAAACAATTCCGCATCCGCAATAATTCCGTACTTAATCACCTCCGCGAGGCCGCCACGAAACTCGCGCCTGTTCAGCGTCTTCAGCACTTGCGGATCGACCACCACCAGGCGCGCCGCATAAAACGCGCCGACCAGATTCTTTCCTTCCGGCAAATTCACGCCGGTCTTCCCGCCGACGGAGCTGTCCGTCTGCGCCACCAGCGTCGTGGGCACGTGCACCAGCGCCACACCGCGCAAATAAGTCGCCGCAGAAAATCCCACGACGTCGCCCGCCACGCCGCCGCCCACCGCCACAATCAACGAGCCACGATCCGCTTTGGCGCGCGCCAGCAATCGAGAAATTTGTTCGACGCTGGCCATGGCTTTTGCCGCTTCGTGGTCGTTAAACAGGTGCACACCATCCGGTTTCTTCCTGCCCAATCCACGCAAAACCGTCTTCCCGACAGCTCGCCAAACCTTCGGCGACGACACCACATGGACGCTCGTAAATTTCCCCAGCCGGGCTATTTCTTCGCCCAGATGCGACACCGCTCCCGCCGCGCACACAACCTCATACGCCCCGCTGGACGCCTTCACTTTTATCCGCCGCGCTCTCATTTGGGTGATTTCGACCTTAGCACAGGTCGCGCCGCGGCCCATAACGCCGGAAGAAACTCGAGGATGTTTGGCGGGTACCAAAACCGGGCGGCATATACCCCTTTTTCATAACTGCAGATTCTACGAGGGTTAGCGGATTGAGCGGCGACTTTCACGAACTAGTAGATGAAAGTGAGTACTGTATATATACGAGATAGTATGACTAGGCCGAGTGCTCGCGGCGATTGAAGACGCTACGCGCCCAAAACAACACGTAGGTCCCTCTTCACTCACAGAGCGCGGGGCGTTAGAATCCATCCATGCCTGATCAAGACCCGCCTTCCATAATGTTTCCCAGGGTCGTTCGTCCAAAAAGCGACGACCCCACGACAATCTCCCAATACGAAGAGAGTCGTGAAGGCGAGGTGCAACTCGATAAGTACGTTCGTGCACAAACTTCCGCGCCGGAAGTGGTAAACAGAATCACCGAATTGGAGAATTGCCTGTGGCGCCTCGCCGACGCTGCCACTCAATCGACCAAGAGCCAGGAGGATCCGGCGCTGCGCGCGGCGATCGAGGAGGCGCGATTCGTGCTGAACAATCGGCTGGAAGTGGATGATGCGAAGCACAGATTTCACTCAGAACTCGGCGAAGAACCGTCTTCCGACGATCTAAGGCTATTCAACAAATAAGGTCGACTTGAACGGGCGACCACGAGCAACTTGGAAATAGCGGGTCCAAACCGCCCGGGGCGACCCATCCGAGGTATCGCGCTTTCTCTGTTGCTCCTGCGTTGCCATTCTGTCTATCAGGCTTAGCAATTCGATTTTCTCCTAGCGATTGGGGAAATTGCGAACGCGGAAGACGAGGTTTATGAAGCAGGCATACGGGACATGTTGCCTAAGCCCGACCAGGCCCGCGGAATGCCTTTGGTCTTCGATGACCGCCTGATCGTCGGTGACTTTCCCGGCGGCGACGTTGGATCGTGCAAGGCAGCATCGACGAAGTAGGTGCAAGTTACGGACGAGCCGCCTCTCTTCGATACCAGCGCAGACCGAGTGTATCGATTCCTCACTAGCGGAGCGTATCGCACGACGCCCAGACCTGAGGTCGTGGAAAGCTTTCTCTCCGGAGGCGCTGCGTCGGTGGACAAGTTTGCGCGTCTCGTCCCTGGTGCGACGGGCATTATCAGACTGTCACACGCCGGCTTTGACAAACAAGTCAGCGAAGCCATTGTCACCTCGTCCTTTATTTGTGGTGGCCTTTGCGGCGGCGGTCACCGCTATTTCCTGAAGACAGTCGGCGGCCGATGGATAGTCGTGTCCAAGCGGGAGACTTCGGTGTCTTAGCTGTCGCAAATTCCTTCGTGGTACCATCCTTGGGCGGCCAAATCCGCCTTACGAACGCCCACTTTCGATGGCACTTTCCGAAAAAACTTATCGCGCAGACTACGCCGTGGTCGGCTCCGGTGTCGCAGGGTTGCGCGCTGCCATCGAGCTGAGCGACGCGGGAAGCGTCCTCGTTCTGGCCAAATCTTTTCTGAGCGACTCCGCCACGGCTTGGGCGCAGGGCGGCATCGCCGTCGCCCTCAGCGACGAAGACGAAATCGGACTTCACGAGCAGGACACGATTAACGCAGGCGATGGCCTTTGCCGGCCTGAATCCGTCGCGCTCCTCGTCGAGGAGGGGCCGAAGTACATCACGCAGCTTATAGAATGGGGCACCGAATTCGACCGCGCGGGCACCAAGCTCGCGTTCACCCGCGAAGCCGCGCACAGCCGCTCGCGCATTCTGCACGCGCACGGCGACTCCACCGGACGCGAAATCAGCCGCGCGCTACTCGCCCGCGCCAACTCTATCCAGCACCTTCATCTGCGCGCGCACGCATTCACCACCGGACTCATCATCGAAAATGACAAAGCGATGGGCGTTCGCTTCATCGACGAAACGGACGGCTCGCTCCACGAACTTCGCGCCAACGCGATTCTGCTCGCCACCGGCGGACTCGGCCAGATCTACCGCGAGACGACGAATCCCGATGTCGCCACGGGCGACGGCATGGCCATCGCTTATGAAGCCGGCGCCGTTCTCTCCGACATGGAATTTGTGCAGTTTCACCCCACCGCGCTCGCCGTTAAAGGTGCGCCGAGGTTTCTGCTTTCCGAAGCGCTGCGCGGCGAAGGCGGCATTGTTCGCAACATCAATCTCGAACGCTTCATGAAGCGCTACAACGAAGCGCAGGAACTCGCGCCGCGCGACATCGTGGCCCGCGCCATCGTCAGCGAAATGCACCGCACGAATGCGCAGCACGTTTACCTGGACATGACGGCGAAGACGAAAGAGTTTCTCGAAAAACGCTTCCCGCGCATTTACGCCACTTGCGAAAGCTACGGCCTCGATCTCGCCGCAGACCTCGCGCCCGTCTGCCCAGCCGCGCACTACATGATGGGCGGAGTCAAAACCGATCTGTGGGGCCGTACATCGATTCCCGGCCTTTACGCAGCCGGCGAAACCGCGCTCACCGGTGTTCATGGCGCCAACCGGCTCGCCAGCAATTCCCTGCTGGAAGGGCTCGTGTTTGGCGCGCGCAGCGGTCAAGCCATGATGGAAGACGCGCCCGTTAGGAAGCGCAGCGGTGCCTCACTTCCCGGCAAACGCGCGCCACAGCCCGATACGCCCGAAGGCGAAAAACATCCGAACCATGCGCAAGCAGAATCCCCTCTGCGCGCGCAAATCCGCGACATCATGTGGCGTCACGTTGGGATTTTGCGAAATGGAAAAGAGCTGAGAACCGCGCTCACGCAGCTGGAATCCCTCGAAATCCCCGTTGCGGCAGCGACACGCGAAGAAAATGAACTAAAGAATCTGCACTCTCTAGCCAAGGTCATCACGCGCAGCGCCATCGCTCGCGAAGAAAGCCGCGGCAGCCATTATCGCGGAGATTTTCCCTACCGCGACGACGATGACTTCCAAAAACATTCCCTGGTCCACAAAAACTCCGAAGTGACCTTCGAAAAGTAGACGCGGCGAGCGCCCGGGGCCGGGCGATAGAGGTTTGGTCTGGGTGACGGCCAAGTCTTTTTTAACACAGAGGACACCTAGACCACGGAGAAGCGAATGGAATTCCGACAGCCTCTGCGATCTCTGTGTTAGAACAACAGCGCTCCGGCTATATGGGCTGACGCGAGTGCAGCAAATCTACTTCGCCTGCAGGGCCTTCACAGTTTCCAGAAATACGTGTCCGACGATGCCCAGCGTTTTGGCGCTGATCTGCTCCATATTGTCCAGCGGCGTATGCCAGTATCCGTTGTTGATGAAATCGCCGATTACGTCGACTGACGGCACATTGCGGCTCAGGAACGAGTCGTGGTCGTCAGCGGCGCCCTTATCTTCGTCGACAAACAGATTGCCGTAACCCAGACGCTTGGCTGTCGCATAGACTAACTGGCTCAAGGCTTTCGTCGAGTCCATCTCTCTTGGAATCCGCGCATTCTTGCCGCCCACAATATCCGCCAGCAAAAATGCCCGCACATTCTTTAGGTCGCCGGAAATCGCCAGCTTCGCCGCCATCTCCCTGCTGCCGTACCGGCTGTCCGTATCGCTCCACTGCTGAACAGCCTCTTCGCCGTCAAAGAAAGCGATCCACACGGCATATTTGCCGTGCTTCGCGCAAAGCAACCGCGCCAATTCCAGCATTAATCCCGTTGACGACCCCGCGTCATCCGCCCCGACGAAGTTGTCTTTCTTCAGCGTGTCGTAGTGCGTGCCCAACAAAATGATTCCCGGCCGCTCTCCGGAAATCTTGACGAGGATATTCTTCATCGCAATCCGCCCGACCGGAGTCTGCGCCGAAAAATCGTCCGTCTCGACGGTGCAGCCAAAACTCTTCAATTCGGAGAGGATGTAATCCTGCGTCTGGGCAATCGCCGCCGACCCCGACGGCCTCGGCCCAAAGGAAACCATCTTCGCGACGTGATCGTACGCCGCCTTCCCGTCGAATCCGCTGGTGTCTTCCGCGGGCAGCGCGTCCGTCGCAATCTGCACGGGCGGAATGGCATTCGAACTCATAAACGGCGGCTGCACTTTCTCGGACTTCTCCGCATCGGCGTTGCTTTTGCATCCGACCAACGCAACGACCACACAGCACAATGCAACCGCTCTGAATTGTCCGCTTCGCCTCATCAAGCCCCCTGCGCCGCCGTCGCTGCTGCCGCCCGCTTCGCGCGGTTCCGCAGCGCCAACCAGGAAATTCCGACTCCCAGAAAATACAACGCCAACATCACCAGCATCACCAGAAGCATTGTAAGTGCGTCCGGCGTCGGCGTAACAAATGCCGCGGCAATCGTAATGACTAAAACCGCGTATTTGGTGTTTTGCACCAAAAACTTCGGCGTCACGATTCCGAAGTAGCACAACAAAAAGATCAACACGGGCATTTCGAATATCAATCCCAGTGCGACCAGCACCAGCAGCACCAGGTCAAAGTAATCGTTGATCCGGATCAGTGGCGCAACCGGCCCCTGAAATCCGATGAGGAATCCGAGAATTCTTGGCAACGCCAGAAAAAATCCAAACGCAATCCCGCCCAGAAACAGCAGTACGGTGGAAAACACAAATCCCGTGACCGCGCTCCGTTCATGTTTGTAAAGCGCCGGCGCGACAAACATCCAGACTTGATACAGCACCACCGGCGAAGCAATTACCAGGCCGATATAGATACTCAACTTGATCAGCAGGCCCAGATAATCGGTTGGCCCCATAAAATAAAGCTTGGCGTCGTAATGGTGCGCCGCCAGCACCGCCTGAATCGGTTTCGCGATCACGTTCACGAATTTGGGTGCAATAAACCAGCCGGCAAGCGATCCCAAGAGAATCGCGACCAGCGAATTGATAATCCGCTTGCGCAGCTCAATCAGATGCTCGAAAAACGTCATCTGACCGCCTGTCTCTTCTTCTTTTGTCTTCAGCGCGATTTCAGTGTCCATGTCTTCCGGAAATGTCTTAGGCGGGATGCCCATGGCCTTTGTCGTTCAGGGATTCGTGCAGCGGTTCGTTCAATGCTTTTTCTTGTAATTCTTCTCCGGAAGAAGTTTCCTTCGCCGTCGCGTCCAAATGTTCTGTGGAACTCGCATCTTCAGTGCCGCGCGCCACCGCTTCGTTCACTGGAGCCACGACCGGTTCAATCGGTTCGGGCAATTGCGCGGGGGTGGCTTCGGTGGAGTCAGCAACAGACGCTGTTCCGGTTTCCGTTGCTGCGGCCGATGCCGACGCGGCGTCCATCTGCTTCTTCCGCTCGGCTTCTCGCGCCTGGCGCTCGACGTTTCGCATCTCTTCTTCGAATGCCAACTTAAAGTCCGTCGAAGCCTTGCGAAACTCCGCCATCAACTTGCCGAGTCCGCGGGCTAATTCCGGCAATTTGTGCGGCCCAAATACGACCAGCACAACAATAAACAGCACAATCATGTGGGGAACGCTGAACATGCGGTTGAAGGACCCTTTTCGAAGCCATTGGCATCATAGGAAGTGTGCACAGAGGTGTCAAACGGGTTCCGCTGCGCCACCATTGTTCCGTGCGCCGCGTCCAAAGAAACGTGCCCAATCCGGCATGGCCCCCGGGGCAGGTGGCATCCGGGTTTGCATGCTACAATTTGAAATAGCCTGGTCAGCGTGAGGTGAGCATGAAGTCAGAACGTCGTGGGCTGATTTTAATTCTTTTGGTACTCCTCGTTTCCGCCGCCCTGGGCGGTGTATACGGACCGTCTGTCGGCGCTGCCGCCTCCTCCGCCGACGATTACCAGACGGCCGTCAAGCAGTTCACTCGAGTTCTGGACGTCGTCCAATCCAATTACGCCGATCCCGTCGACGTCGACAAAGAGGTGTACCAGGGCGCCATCCCCGGCATGCTCCGCGTCCTCGACCCGCACTCCAATTTCTTTGACGCACGCCAGTTTGCCCTGCTTCGTGAAGACCAGCGCGGCCGCTATTACGGCGTCGGCATGATCGTCGCGCCCCGCGACAATCACACTGTCGTCATGGCGCCTTACGTCGGCGCCCCGGCTTATAACGCAGGCCTCCGTCCTGGTGACGTCATCATCAAAGTCGACGAAAAAGCTACCGACGGCCTCACCACCACGGAAGTCGCGGACATGCTGAAGGGGCAGAAAGGCACGATCGTCAAGATCGTCGTCACGCGCGAGGGCTATAACGAACCGCTTACTTTCACCGTCACGCGCGGCGAAATTCCCCGCCATTCCGTGGACATCGCGTTTCTCATTAAACCCAATATTGGCTACATCCGCCTGTCGGCATTCAACGAAACCACCGACCACGAAATTGCTGAATCCCTGAAGGAGCTCAACGCCTCCAATCTCGACGGCCTCGTGCTAGACATGCGCGGCAATCCCGGCGGTCTTCTCAATGAAGCGGTCGCCGTCGGTGACATGTTCCTTGAGAAAAATCAGCTCATCGTTTCGCATCACGGCCGTGCTTCGCAGGACCATCGCTATTACGCTGTCCGCGGCAATCAAGGCATCACGGTTCCTCTCGTCATCCTGGTAAATAACAACTCTGCCTCGGCCACGGAAATCGTTTCCGGCGCGGTGCAGGATCACGATCGAGGCCTCATCGTCGGAGAGACCACGTTTGGCAAGGGCCTCGTCCAGACCGTGCAGGCGCTCAGCGAAAACACTGGCCTCGCGCTCACCACCGCTCGCTATTACACTCCGAGCGGCCGATTGATTCAGCGCGATTACAAATCCATCTCTCTCTATCAGTACCACTACGAGCGCAAGGTTCCCGATCATCCGACAGAAATCAAGCTCACCGACAGCGGCCGCCAGGTCACCGGTGGCGGTGGCATCACGCCCGACATCATCGTTTCCGAGCCCAAGCTCAACAAATTTCAACAGGAGCTTTTCCGCTTTGACGTGTTCTATCCCGCGGAAGCAGGCGTCGGCGGTTTCACTCGTGCATTTCTCGGCGAGCGTCCCACCATCACGCATGACTTCTCTGTGGATGACAACGTCATGCACGAATTCCGCAACTATCTGTCGAAGCACAACGTCCGCTACGCGGAAGCCGACCTTGCTGAAAACCAGGACTGGGTGAAGCGCAAGATCAAGCAGGAAGTTTTTATGTCCACTTTCGGCATGCAAGACGGCTTCAAGGTTCTTCTCGAAGCTGACCCGCAAGTCCAAAAGGCCGTCGATTCCGTACCGCAGGCACGCGCTCTCTATCAAAACGCGCGCAAGATTGTCGCTCAGCGCAACGGTGGCGCTCTCGATCAGCCCTGATACTCAACACTCAAGAACAAAACAAGAAGGCTCGCGGAATCTTGAATCCGCGAGCTTTCTTGTTTTTGAGCACTGGCGGTTAGTGTTTCTTCTTTGGTTGCTTCGCCGTAGCGGGCGTCTTACCCGACAGCGCTTTCAAAAGAGTCCCGCCGCCCGGTGCGCCGAGCCCCGTGCATGCATCCCATCCTGCGCCCGCCTCGTATGCTCCATTGTTCCCTTGGGTGATGTCGCGCAGAACGCCCAATGGAAATTGCTGGTACAAGACAGGGTTCAGATACCCGCAGGGCGCGCTAAGCCCCTGATTAAGTCGTCCAATCAGCGACGCCCACAGCGGCGCCGACGCGCTCGTCCCGCCAATCGGTTCCAGCTTCTTCCCATCAACGTGCATCACCACGACCGCCGTCAACGGATCCGCCACTGCCGCCACGTCCGGCACGCCTCGCCCGATTGTGTGCGGAGGATTTGCCGCTGGCGGAACGCCGACGCCGTTCTGATAAGCAGGCTTGCTGAAAACTGTGCTTACTCCTCCGCCGCCTGCTCCATCTCCGATCATCTCTTCATTCCACACGACTTCGCTCGCGATCGTCGGATTGTTTCCCGGCGTCGCGATCAATTTAGTCCCTCCGACCCCGAGCACATACGGGCTGGACGCTGGAAAATCCACATGCGTCACGCTCTGGTCCGGCTCATCGCTCGACCCATCGTCTCCCGAGGCCACGCAAACTGTCACGCCCTTTGCGGCCGCGGCCTGAAAGATTTCATTCACCAGTTTTACGCCCATCGACGTCCACGCACCTTGCGGATCATCTTCCGGGTTTCCATAGCTGATGGACACCACGCTGATTTGATTTGCCCCAGCGACTGCATCATTCAGCGCATCAACCCATCCCTGCGTCGTAAATTCCGTGAAGTAGACAAAAATATGCGCTTTCGGCAAGAGCGCTCCGACAATGCACAAATCAAGCATCACTTCGCCCGTCGAGTCGCCGTTGTTTGACGACGCCCGCGTGTCTGGTCCCGGATCGTTTCCCGGACCATGTACCACGACGTCCGTAAACACCGGCGTTGTCCCCCCCAAAACACTCTCAAAATAGCTCTTCAACGAAGCAAGCTTGTAACCGCCCCTAGGGTCTGGCGAATTTCCTCCATTGAATGCAAACACGGCCACGTTCTGATTGCTTCCATCAAGATTAGCGGGGTAGTCGTATAGGGCTGCAATCTGCCCGGGGAAAAACGTTCCCGGCCATTTGTTGACGAGGTTCGCTTTCTTCGCCTGAGCGCTAGCCGCTCTCACCGTCCCTGCCAAAGTTACTCCACCCGTCCAGTCCAAAGATCCAGCCGGACTCCGCCGAAGCCGCGGACGTCCCACCGGCCTCGTATCCAGGCCAAACACGCCCTGAATGATTCCCGCCAGTTCTCCGGGCACCTGAATCTCGCCAACCCTTCCGCGAAATCTCCCAAGTTGCGGATGTTCGTAATCATTCAGTTGCAGCGTGAATGCCTTCTCGATATCTCCCGTCCGGCCTTCTACAATTACTCGCCGGTGCGCCAGGCTGCTGTCCGCTACTTTCAAGCCCGACTGCTTCGCCCAACTCACAATTTTTTCTAGCTCGTTCGCGTCTGCGCCGTACAACTCGGTAAATTGACTGCCCGTGATGCGCAGCCTCTTTTTCGGCAGTTGGCTCCCTATTTGATCCGGCAGGCTCGCCGCTTCGATCGCGCGCAGCGGATTCCGGCGCGCATATATGCTCACTTGGATGACCTTCTCCACATCGCTTTTGCCCACTAGTCTCGCGCTCTTGAGAGCAGCTCGATTGCTCCCCGGAATGGGGGCGGAATCTTTGGAACGGCTCATTGAAATCTCCTAGGTTTTCGGTGCGGACTTCGGTGGGAGAGGAACTAGGTCCGGTTGCAGGCTCTTTCGTATCACACTCTTCGTTTAGTTGTCTATCACTTAGCGCACTTGACTAGAGCTCGGCCCGGTGTCGCCGACGCCATGCTTCCAGCTTGCCAGCAATAAAGTTGCCCGCGCGCCGCGCAAATACGCCGCACTCTATCCAACCCGCTTGAAAACCCGGCAACCCCTTCATGTATAATTGGAATGTATCGCGCAAGTGGGCGTGTAGCTCAGCTGGGAGAGCGCGTCGTTCGCAACGACGAGGTCGCAGGTTCGATCCCTGTCACGTCCACCAATCTTTTCAACTACTTACGCTGCATTGGTGACGACTACCTCAGTTGCCCAGGTTGCCCAACTGAGGATGGAAGTTTGAACCCGAGACCAATTCTTTCCGACCAATCCAACCGATACTGCCGATCATCAAGGCGTTTTACGTAACGCTCTGATACGTGTTTCTGGGCGTGCCCGGACCAAAAGTGTTTGAGTACGTCCGGGTAATCGGACTTCTCAAGATATGCAATCCGAAAACGCCGAAAAATGTTGAACCCACCCTTAGTATGCTAAATCGATTTCAAGACAAGGTGGAGACTGTCCTGTAACGTGTTCGACTGAAGCAATTGCGCGCCGGTCGAAGTTTGAAAGAGTAGGCCATCTGTGCGATCGCCAACAAATTCTTTCAGCATTGTGGCGAGATCCAGGCAAAGATCCACATGGCGTAAGCCATTCTTTGTCTTGAGGTATTGCTGAATTTCGCCGTGATTGGCTTTCTGCGCGACAAGGATGGTTCGATAGTCTGGAGAGAAGTGCTTGGAGATGTCGAGCCCCAATGCCTCACCGACACGAAGCGGGCCGCAACCGGCGAGTAGGGCGTACAGCATTTGAAATTGTCCTGTCGCGTTGCCAAGAATGGCGGTGGCACCGTCCGATGTTGTTGAAGGTTGACGCTGAGAATCAATCACCGGCGCGTCTATGAATTCGTCATTCCGTTTTCTTGGGAAGATTTCGTCACGATAATGAAACTGCCAGTCCACCAAGTCTACGTGAGGATTCTGAGTCACGTTGGCATTGAGGATGGCCCCTTTTTGGTTTCTCCCAGCAACGCCGCCGCAAAGGTTGGCGTCCAATACCGGCCATTTATTGGTGTATTTTCAGCGACTCGGCCGCATAAAGGCAATCGAATCATGGAAAGAGTGGTGCGGCGGGGGGAATCGAGCCCACGGCCGAAGCTTGGGAAGGTCAAAGCATTGGCCTGGAAGATTCTGCTCACAGTCGTCACAACTCGCGTTTACGCAGCGAGAGAAACCTCAAATCCGATGATTGGACATTGACGTAGGGTGCTGTTCTCGCCCCCGGCACCATCCGAAGGTACACGACTTCTGGCCCAGCTAAAACGTTGGATGCTTTTACAGTTCTGACACACCGATACTTCAACTCGTGACCGTTCGTGACGATCGTCACTTTGTCGAGTGACCCATCTCACCGTCTCCCGCAGGCACAGAGGGCATACTTTACGCTGAGGTCTTGCAAGAGGCCTGTATGGTGGACTCAAAATTGGTGCGAAGATCACTCATTTTCGTTGTGGCGCTAAGCCTTGTAGGCCTGAGCCCAGTACCACTTTCGGCTTGCGCACTATTTACTTCGAAGCTGAGTGAATGCGCGACGCCAAGAGCTCAGCCCCGATGCAACCAGATGAACATGAACGAGATCGGCACTCAACTCGTCGCAGCGTCGGATACGTCCTGTTGCGTGGTATCTACCCCCCCTGTCCCACAGTTACAGTACAAGGCATCTAGTCTTTCTTTGGCGGCACCGATCACGGTCCGCGACCTAACGAACGGTGGCACTCCCCGCATGCAACACCTGCCGCTAGTGCTCGTAGTACAAGACGTCTCACCTCCCTCGGTTCAGTCCCTTCTTTGCACCTTCCTGATCTGAAGCTTTCCTAATCGCCTTTAGTAGCGCGCGTGTGTGTCTCTTTGTGCACAGGTCGGCAGAGCTTGCGACGGTAGCCTTCCATCGCAGCACGGCAATTTGGCCTTGATTCCCGAAAGGACAGCTTATGAAGATCAGTTCCGCAGTAGTTCATGCAGGCCTTCTACTTATGTTGACTGCCGCGTTGACGCGGGCGCAGGACATAAATGCGCCCAATCAGCCTGTGAAGCTCGCTGACCTTCTTGCCGAGGCCGAACGCAGCAATCCTCAGATTCAAGCGGCGCGACACGGCTGGGATTCGGCCAAGGAGGTTCCGACTCAGGTCTCAACGTTACCCGATCCGCAATTCGTTCTGCAACAGGTGAGCGTCGGCAGTCCAAGACCATTCGCGGGCTATACCAATAGTGATTTCGCGTACGTGGGCCTTGGTATTTCGCAGGATCTTCCGTACCCCGGGAAACTCCGCCTGCGTGGGGAAATTGCCAAAAAAGATGCCGATATGACACAGCAGAAATACGAAGCCGTCCGCAGGACAATTCTAGTAGCGGTGAAGATGGCTTACTTCAAGATTGCATATCTCGCCAAGCGACAAACGATTCTGGTGGGAGACGGAGAATTACTTGAGCAAGTCGAACAATCTGCCGAGTCCCGGTATCGAAACGGAATGGGAAATCAACAGGAGGTTTTACAGGCGCAACTCGAACGCACCAAGCTGCTTCGAGAAATTACGACGAATCAGCTGGAAGCCGGAAAGGTTCAGGCGGAAATCAAACAGCTTCTCAACCGTCCGCAATCGTCGCCAGACATCGAAACCACCGAACTCTCTGAAACCACCGCGGCCTACACCTATGACCAACTGCTGGCTGCCACGAACCTGAATAATCCCAACATCGCTGGCGCGCAAAAAATGGTCGAGAAGCAAGGAATGCAGGTGGACCTTGCCAAGAAGGACTTCTACCCAGATTTCAACCTTCAGTACATGTGGCAGCGGACTGACCCAGCGCAATTCCGCGCCTATTATGCGGTGACACTCGGGGTCCGGATTCCCATCTATCGTGGGCGGAAACAGCGGCCCGAACTGGCTCAGGCTGAAGCGGATCAGAGTCGTGCGAAAAGCGACCACGAAGCGCAGACCCAACAGATTGCTTTCCAGCTTCGGCAGCAGTTCTTAGGAGCTGAAAAATCGGCGGAGCTGCTCAAGATTTACCGCGAAGGACTACTTCCTCAAGCGCGAGCCGAACTGCAAGCCGGTATGGCTGCGTATCAATCGAATCGCCAGGATTTTCAGGCCCTGCTCGCTTCCTTCGTCGACGTACTCAAGCTCGACGAGGAGTACTGGCAGACGCTTTCGGAACACGAAATGGCATTGGCTCAAATCGAAGCAGTAACGGGATTGTCGCTGCGCTGAGTGACGCAGCCAGGGAGAAAGATCATGAGGAACTATCGAAGAGCGTTCTTCCTCGGACTGCTCGCAAACGTTGCGTTCATCGGCATACTGGCCGGAATCTGGTGGAGCGCCCGAAGGTCTGCCGCAAAGCAGCACCCGGCCGCTGCCCTGTCGAATACCGCGACACAATCAGTTCAGAGCAGCCCTGTCGGTTCGGCACCGCCGCCCAAGGAGACTCCTCTTGCGCCCGTCCAGCTCTCCGCCGAACGATTGCAATCCATCGGCGTCAAGTTCGGGGTCGTGGAGCGGAAGCCCGTGCAGGATGAAATCCGGGCAACGGGAACGGTCGCTATTGACGAAGCACGGCTTTCCTACGTTCAGACGCGAATCTCTGGCCACATCGAAAAGGTTTTCGCGGATGCGACCTACCAGTACGTGCGCAAAGGCCAGCGGCTTTTCACGATTCATAGCCCGGAACTCGTCGTAGCCGAGCGCGAATACCTGCTCGCAAAACAGAACGCCAAGAACCTGTCTCAAAGCACTGTTCCCGGCGTCGCCGCCGGTGTCGCATCCCTGCTCGATTCCTCTCGGGAGCGCTTCGAGCAATGGAACATCCCGGAACAAGAGATTGAGCGGCTCGAATCGACGCGTCGGGTCGTCGAAGCCCTGGAGGTCGTCTCACCCGTTTCCGGCTACATAACCGAACGAAACGCGCTTCCAAACTTGAACGTGCAGCCGGAAACGCGGCTCTACACCATCGCCGACCTCTCCACCGTTTGGGTGCTGGCTCAGATCTTCCAGAACGACCTGGCGCGCATAAGAATCGGCGCTCCAACTTCGCTTAGTTTGGATTCCTACCCGGGCCGCGCTTTTCGAGGAAGGGTGGATTTCATTTACCCTGATGTGGACATGACCACGCGCACCGCGCGCGTACGCCTCCTCTTTTCAAATCCTAATCTCACCCTCGCACCTGGAATGTTTGTCAACGTGGCGTTGCAGGTGCCGCTCGGGATTCAGTTGGTGATCCCCGCGAGTGGAGTTCTGCAATCAGGAACGCGGCAGATTGTTTTCGTGGACCGAGGCGCGGGGAACCTGGAGCCTCGCGACGTCCAACTGGGACCTCAGGCAGGCGACGAGTTCATCGTACTGAAAGGCCTGAAGGCCGGCGAGCGCATCGTTACTTCGGCGAATTTCCTGATCGATTCGGAAAGTCAGTTACAAGCCGCCATTGGTTCCTTCGCCCCTCCATCGCCGGGAATCGACGCGAGTGCGACAACGAACAGCGTCGCAACTCAGGCCACAACGCAGGTCCAATTCTCAACGGAGCCGGCGATACCACACAAGGGGAAAAATCTGTATCACATCAAACTTACTTCAGTGGACGGTAGTCCCGTAACGGGCGCGCAAGTCAGCGTGCGCAGCTACTTGCCCGGCATGCCGGAAATGGGCATGACCGCAATGAATGTCGTAACGCCTCTGAGCGAGAAGGGCGGCGGCATTTACGAAGGGCAAACAAATCTGGATAGTGATGGCACGTGGCAACTTACGGTCACGGCGGTTAAGGGCGGAACCGTCCTCACAACCAAGCAACGGAGCCCCAACGCTGAAGGGGGAAAGTAGCGATGATCTCCCGCGTGATTGATTGGTGCGCGAGCAACCGGTTCCTCGTTTTCACGGGGACGTTGCTGCTAGTTCTGGCTGGCATCTGGTCCCTCAAGAATATTCCGTTAGATGCTCTGCCGGACATTTCCGATGTTCAGGTGATCGTCCACGTTCCGTGGGCAGGCGAGCCGCCAGACATCATCGAAGACCAGGTCACCTACCCGATTGTAACAACGCTACTGGCCGCCCCTCATGTGAAAGCTGTCCGCGCGCAGACCATGTTTGGCGATGCTTACATCTTCGTAGTTTTCGAAGACGGTACCGATCTCTATTGGGCTCGTTCACGCGTTCTTGAATATATCCAGCAACTCCAGGGGGTCTTGCCAAAAAATGTTTCACCGATGATTGGCCCCGACGCGACGGGAGCCGGATGGGTCTACGAGTATGCGGTCATTGACCGCTCCCACCAGCATAGCCTTGCGGACTTGCGCAGCCTTCAGGACTGGTATCTCCGTTATCAACTGGAGACCGTCCCCGGTGTTTCAGAGGTCGCTTCCATTGGGGGTTTTATTCGTCAATATCAGGTGAATCTGGACCCCAACAAACTTCGGGCCTACAACATTCCGCTCTCGATGGTGATCGACCGTGTCCGTGATAGCACGAACGAAGTTGGCGGCCGGGTGCTCGAAATGGGCGGCGCGCAATACATGATTCGAGGCCTCGGTTATCTCCGTTCGCTACAAGACCTCGAAACCGTTCCAGTCGCCACGAAGAACGGCACGCCGGTTCTCATCCGCGACCTGGGAACCGTCGCGTTTGGTCCTGATATTCGCGAGGGTGTGGCTGAGTGGAACGGTGAAGGGGAAACGGTCGGCGGAATCATTGTGATGCGTTACGGCATGAACGCCCTGCACGTGATCGATGGCGTCAAGAAAAAACTCGCCGAGATCAAACCTACGCTCCCTTCCGGCGTCGAGATTGTCTCCGGTTATGACCGGTCCGGATTGATTCAGGCATCCATCAAGACTCTACAACGCGATCTGCTTGAAGAAGCGATCATCGTCAGCTTTGTGACGATTGCTTTCTTGTTCCATTTCCGCTCGGCGCTGATCCCGATTCTGGCTCTGCCCGTTGCTGTCCTCGCGTCCTTCATCCCCATGTATTTTCTGCACGTCAGTTCCAACATTATGTCGCTCGGCGGCTTGGCGCTGGCCATCGGGGTCCTCATCGACGCATCCATCGTGATGGTTGAGAACGGCTACCGCCATTTGTCCGAGCACATTGCCACAACTGGGGCATCCGGCCCCGCGCTGACAGAGAAGGAAAGGCGGCGCATTTTGATGGGTGGGGCCAAACAGGTTGGGCCAGCCATCTTCTTTTCCTTGCTCGTTATCGTGGTGTCGTTTCTGCCGGTATTCCTTCTCGAAGCGCAAGAAGGGCGCATGTTCCGTCCCCTTGCGTGGACTAAGACTCTCTCCGTGGCCTTCGCTTCGATTCTTGCCATCACGCTCGTGCCAGTCCTGATGGTAATTTTCATTCGCGGCCATCTCAGACCGGAGTCAGAAAACCCTTTCTCGCGATGGACGCAGGCTTTATATCTCCCCGTCCTCAGATTCTGTCTGCGGTACCGCAAGACGACGCTGCTTCTCAACCTCATCTTTTTGGCAGTCACGATTCCGCTTGCTTGGCGCATCGGCAGCCAATTCATGCCGCCGCTCTACGAAGGTTCCTCGCTCTACATGCCGACCGCTCTTCCCGGTATCTCCATCACGCAGGCTTCGACGTTGCTCCAAGAACAGGACCGCATCATCAAGTCTTTCCCCGAAGTTGAAACCGTCTTCGGTGTCGTGGGGCGTTCCGATAGCCCTACTGATAACGCTCCGCTTGACATGTATGACACCACCATCATGCTGAAACCGCGCGAGCAGTGGCGTGCCGGCATGACGTACGAAAAACTCATTCGTGAGATGGACGGGAAGCTTCAATTCCCTGGCTTAACAAATACCTGGACGATGCCCGTACAAAACCGGCTTGATATGGAGCTGACTGGCATCAAGACACCCGTAGGAATCAAGATCCAAGGTCCCAATGTCGAGGGTATTCAGCAAGCGGGTGCGCAATTGCAGCAAGTCCTTGGCGGAATTCCTGAAATCCGCTCTATTTTTGCCGAGCGCGTCGCTGAGGGATTTTATATAAACGTGGAAGTTAATCGCCCCGAAGCCGCACGTTATGGACTTACCGTGGCCGATGTTCAGCGCGCAGTGACTTCAGGCATCGGCGGCGAAAACGTCGCCGAAAATATAGAAGGTCGCGAACGCTATCCCATCAACGTACGCTACAGCCGGGACTTTCGTGATGACATCGCGCAGCTGCAGCGGGTCGTCATTGCTACACCAACCGGAGCGCAAATTCCGGTCTCGGAAGTTGCCAAGGTTTATTTTTCCCGTGGACCCGCGATGATCCGCGATGAGGATGGCCTGCTCACGGGCTATGTCTATCTGGACCTTGGCACAAAAGACTACGGTGGTTTCGTTGCTACGGCTAACCGGCTCCTCGGCGAAAAATTGCGCCTGCCGCCCGGATACACCTACAAATGGTCCGGGGAGTACGAATTCGAAGTGCGCGCCAAGCAAAGGCTGAAGTTCATCGTACCGATCGTGTTTTTTGTGATTTTTTTGCTGCTCTATATGGTCTTCCACTCGATTACGGAAGCTGCCGTTCTGATTTTCCCCACATTTTATGCGATGACTGGCGGCCTGATTCTCCAGTATTTGCTTGGTTACAACTTCAGCGTAGCCGTCTGGGTAGGTTACATCGCACTGTTTGGAATTGCTGTCGAGACAGGCGTCGTCATGGTGGTTTATCTCCATGAGTCGCTCGATAAGAGGACTGCCTCGGGCGTGCCGCTCAAACACGAAGATATCGAAGCGGCCGTAATCGAAGGCGCCGTCCAGCGATTGCGCCCGAAGCTCATGACTGTAACGGCGGTCCTCGCCAGCCTGATCCCAATCCTGTGGGAAAGCGGGATCGGTTCGGATGTCATGAAACCCATTGCTGCGCCCATGGTCGGCGGCATGATTACGTCAACGATTCACGTTTTGATTCTCGTTCCCGTCTTTTTTGCCTTCATGAAGGAGCGCGCGCTTCGGGCTGGCACGCTGGGTATCAAAACAGATCAGGAATAGAACCGGAATCTGGGTGAATCCAAAGAGTCTAATCCGGGTGGAAAAGAATTCGGTCCGATTGACTGGATTTGACTTCAAATAGGTCCAAGAGTAGTCTGGGGACCCTTTTTCGTTAGTTGCCCAAGTTGCAACCAAGAACGCGATTTTAGACGTAAGTGATTGCAGTACCACGCCTTAGTTTTAGATTTACGTCGTTCGCAACGACGAAGTCGCAGGTTCGATCCCTGTCACGTCCACCATATTTTCTGGGTCCTATAATCCTAATTCCCTTCGCGCCAACTCAATCGCCTTCTCAGCGTTCCCCGCTTCCGTCAATCCGCCGCGCGCAAAATCCTTTGTCCCGCCGCCTTTGCCGCCTACTGCCGCCATAACCTTCTTGAGCAGCGCATTCATATCCTCGCGCACCGATGGATGCTGCCCAAAGAGCACGTGCCCGCATTCCCGCCGCGCCATCAGGACCACGGTACCCTCCTGCGCTGCAATCGCTGGCGCCAGCATCAACACAAAACTTGCATCGACTCCCTCCATCACGCGTGCCACCACCCGGACACCGCGTTCGCCAACCGGCGTTTCCCGAACAATCTTTTCCGCTTCCAACTCCGCTAGCCGTTCCCCCCGCGCCTTCGCTAATTTGAAGCTCGCCTCTCTCTCCGCAAGCGCCTTCCCCATTGCCGTGCTCACCTCTTCCAGCGAGCAGTCCAATTTCCCGGCAACCGCGCGTCGCGTTTCATAATCCGCTCGCGCCGCCTGGGCCACGCGTTCCCCGCACAAAAACTCCAGTCGCCAATCCTGCCGTATCTTCGTGCAGCGCCGCAGTTGCACCATTCCTATCTGACCCGTCCGTGCCACATGCGTTCCGCCGCACGGCTGCAAATCCGTCCCTTCAATCTCGATCACGCGCAAGGTTCCTTCGCGCGCCACTTCTTTCCGTACACCTAAACCCTGCAATTCTTCGCGAGTTGCATACGAGATTTTCACCGGTCGGTCTTCAAAAATGATCCCGTTCGTCGCTTGTTCCGCGTCTCGTAACCTCTCTTCCGTCGGCTCCGCGCCCCGCAAATCAATGGTGCAAATCTCTTCGCCCAAATGAAATGAAACTGTCTCCAGCCCAAACCCCGCCTGCAGCACTGCCGAGAGTAGATGCTGTCCCGTATGCTGCTGCATGTGATCGAAGCGCCGCTTCCAATCCACCTCCCCCCTTACTGGGCCAAAACTCACGGGCGCATCGACAAAGTGGGCGATCTCCTCGCCCTCGTCGACAATCTCAACGACGGCCGCCGCGCCAATCTGCCCGCGGTCATCCGGCTGCCCGCCTGAAGCCGGGTACAGCGCCGTTCTATCTAATACGACGCGCCACCGTTTACCGGAGTCTCCGGCCTGCTCCTCGCAAGCCAACACCTCCGCCGCAAACACCCGCACAAACGCATCGTCGTAATAAATCCGCTTCGTCGTCATCCCGCGATTATATTCCATCGCGCGCGTTTCCCCTCGTGGCGCCCTGGCGTCAGGTAATCACCTGCTCTGAATTACAAGATTTCACCTAATTGTGCCCGGCGGTCCCCCTGCTAAGAATCGTATTTGAGTATGGAGCGTACCAATTGGTTCAGGAAATACGAGAAATCAGGGGCCAAACGCTCAGGAACTTATGAGGACCTCACGTGGATATTCCAGTGCAGCGAAACGCGCGCGCTCCAGCGAGCAAGGTGGCGGGCTGCGCGATGAGCTCTCGTTGTACGCGAGTATTGTTCGCCATCTCCACGTTGGAATCGCAGTCTGGCACCTCGATGACGGCAAAGACTCGAAGGCATGCCAACTGCTCTTTGCTAACCCTGCTGCTCAAAAGTACTTGAACGGAACCGGCGCTGCGGCGCGTGGAGGGTCAGACGCCAATTTCGCCGACTTTCCGAATTTACGGCTGCCCGCGCTTCTTCAGGAGGTTGTTATTTCCGGCCAGCCTAAGGAGTTGGGTGAAATCCGGCACGCTGCGCAAGGCGCGCCCGACCGCATTTTCAGCGTGCGCCTGTATCCATTGCCGAACCATTGTGTTTGCCTTGCATTTGAAGACCTTGCGCAAGAGAAACAGGCCGCACAGCTTTTGGAACTCGCCGCGGACTCGATTTTTGTCTGCGATATGGACGGCCGGATCACCTATTGGAACCGCGGCGCGGAACGAATGTATGGCTGGTCGAAGGATGAAGCTCTCGGGCGGTCAGCGTTTCAGATCTTGAAAACAGAGTCTTCCCTTCCTCTGGAAGACATCCGGACAATTCTGCTCCAGGGCGGCCACTGGCACGGCGAACTTTGCCACAAAAAAAAGGACGGCACTCGAATCACTGTAGCCAGTTATTGGACTCTGCAAAAAGATTCTACCGGCGGTCCCCTCGGTTGGATTCAGATTGCTAACGACGTCACGGAGGAAAAGCGAACCGGCGAAGCGCTCCGGAGGACGGAACAGGATTTTCAACTGCTCGTCGACAGCATCAGAGACTACGCAATTTTTCACTTGGATCCGCAAGGCCGTGTCGCCACCTGGAATCTCGGTGCGCGGCGCATCAAGGGCTATCTCAGGGACGAAATCGTCGGCAAACATTTCTCCATCTTTTATCTGCCCGAAGATATAGCGTCCGGCAAACCCGAAGCGGCACTCAAAATTGCCGCTGAAGAGGGTCGCTATCAGTTCGGAGGTTGGCGGGTCCGGAAAGACGGATCGCGTTTTATGGCCAGCGTGACCATTACGGCCCTTCGGGACGAATCCGGGCAGCTCCGCGGGTTCGGCAAAGTGACCCGCGATATCACTGAGCGAACGGAAATGGAAAAAACCTACCAGGAGAAGCGGGCTCTGCAGCAGCGAGCCACCGAGATCAGCCTGCTAAGCCAATTGGGTACGTTGCTTCATTCTTGCGTAACCACAGAAGAAGCATTCAAAGTCTTTGCCCAATTTGCCCCGCAACTATTCCCCGCCGAGTCGGGCGCCCTTTATATTCTGAGCCCTTCAAGGAACGTCATGGAGTCAGCTTCCAACTGGGGCGATTTTTCGCCCGCCGAACAAGTATTCCCTCCCGATGATTGTTGGGCCCTTCGCAGCGGTCGCATGCATTACGTGGAAGGACCCGGCTCGGCCGTCCTCTGCCGCCATCTGAGCGGTACGCCCACCGTGGCACACCTCTGCGTGCCGATGGTAGCCCTGGGTGACACTCTGGGCATCCTCCATGTCCACAGCAATCCAGTAAACCTGCCAGGTGCCATGAAGGCGATTCACCCGCTCTCTGTCTCCAAGCGGCAACTCGTTACGGCCGTCGCCGAGCAAGTTGGCCTTGCCTTAGCCAACCTCAAGCTTCGTGAAACGCTGCGCGTTCTTTCGGTCCGCGATCCCCTTACCGGACTCTTTAACCGCAGGTTTATGCAAGAGTCGCTCGAGCGGGAGTTGCGCCGCGCCAGTCGCTCGGACAAGCCTCTTGGTGCGATTCTGCTGGATGTTGACCATTTCAAGCGATTCAACGATTCCTTTGGTCACGAGGCTGGCGACATCGTTCTCCGCGAGCTAGGCGGCTTCCTCCAATCGCAGATTCGCGGCGAAGATATCGCTTGCCGTATCGGTGGAGAGGAGTTTCTGCTGATTCTCCCAGACACTGCCCTGGAGGTAACTCTGCAGCGCGCTGAGAAAATCCGGGAAGACGCCAAACGGATTAACCTCCAGTACAGCGGGCGCCCCCTTTCCGCGATTACGCTTTCCATGGGCATTGCTTCAATTCCCGACCACGGCAGCACAAGTCATGTCATCTTGCGTTCTGCCGACAAGGCCTTGTACCAAGCCAAAGCGCAAGGCCGTGACCGCGTCGTCGTAGCAAAAACCATCGAAGCCCCTTGATTCTCCCCGCCGCGAGGAACGTCAGTTCCAAAACAAACGCCCCACCCTCGCAATTGCAAGAGTGGGGCTCGACCTGCTTTTGAACTTCCCTTTTTAACCTTGAACAGCCAACGTCGCGCTCGTCTTCTTGCAGTTACGGCGCCGGCACCGCTACGCGGTTGCCCGGAACAACTTGCGGCTGATACGTGAAAACTTCCCGGCTGTTCGCATCAACGCGCACCTTCACCCAATTCACATCGTTCGTCCCGTTCGGCGCGTTGTCTCCGTACGTTTCCAGTCGCGTGAAATTCTCCAGCCGCCGCCCCTGTGCGTCCAGAAATGGCTTGTCGAGTCGGAAGTAATGCGTGTCTCCGTGAACGTACGCCACAGGTTTCCGGAACGCAATCACTTCGTCGCGCAGCGCCAGCAAGATCTCTTGGAACCCGTCCGTAACTCCGGGTGCAAGCGCCAGCGTTTTCGGGTCGCGAACCGGCTCGCTCTCGATCGGATGGTTATTGAACCCGGGATCTGCCTGCGAAATCAGCATCAGGCCCGCAGAATTCCGATCCTTTGCCTCCTGGAACGTGTCCTTGATCCATTGGATCGCTGCGTCGCGGCGGTATCCCCACTCGACTGGGTCGGGCGCGTCTTTGCAAAGGTTATTGCACGATCCCTGGATGTCGACCGTCGCGAACGTCACTCCACCATACGTCCAGCGGCGGTTTTCGACGCATTGCACCAGCCCGCCGCCAAATCCCAGGCACAGCGACGACGACTGCACCTCTTGCCGCAACTTCTGCTGGCCCAGCGTGAAGGGCTTGTTGAAAAAGAATTGTCGTTCGTGGTCCAGCCGCTCCAGCGAATTGAACGGCCCGTTGTCCGCTGCGTCGCAGTCCGTCCAGTCGTTGTCGCCCGGTGTGAACGCCGCGGGCGCATTCAATTGGCTGAAGTAATGATCTTGCGCGTATTGATAGAGCGCGTCGCTGCACGTTGTCGGTGTAACCGAACCGGTAATTCCATGTCCCGCCTTCAAATCGCCGTCGTGTACCGTAAACGCCAGATGCTGGGCGTTCATGTCAGCAATCAGGCGAGGCACGCCGTTCAGTGCCTGATCGTCGTTGTACGGCAAATCGCCCCACAGCCCGATAGCAAACGAGTCACGTCCCTGGTCATCTTGATTATCCGACGCCCGGACCATCGTCCGTGCCGCAAGGCTCATTGCTACCACTGCAGCCACCGCAAGAACTCGTCTCACGTACCGAGTCCCGTTCTTCCCTTGCCGCCAACTCTCTGCAATCGCCATCGGTCCCTCCAACCTTTCGCGCCCTCCGCGCAGAATTTGTTCGGTTGGAATCTGACGGCCCTTTCTTACTCTTCGATGAAAACCGCGTTTAATTCCCGATAGAAGGCTGCGCGGCGCCAGTGGTTTGGCCCGGCTTTTCCGCTTGGCGAAAAGTCCAGTCTTCGTAACAATCAGAATGGCCAGCAACTGCGGCTGGGTGAATTGATGTTTGCTGAAACGACTGCGGTAGGCCGGCAAAACCCGGTGCGCGAATTCTCGCGTCACCCGGAGAAAAGGCACCAGGCCGATTTCGTCTACACGCGCTATCTATGACCACCCTGTCAACAGAGCCCCACCTTAAGTCTTTTAGAATCAATACCTAAAAAAGGGGGACGGGGGGTGAATATGATTATCCAAAATTCAAACCAGAGTCGCGCAACTACCCATCAGTACAGGCGCATTTGTTCCCCTCTCCAAGGTAAAATGGAGACCATGCCTGTCCGCCTCATCGCGCTCGATATCGACGGCACCCTGCTCGACAGCCGATGGCAGCTCTCCGAAGCCAACCGCTCTGCCGTCACCAAAGCCGCCCGCCGCGGCATCGAAGTCGCCCTCGTCACCGGACGCCGCTACGATTTCGCCATGCCCATCGCCCACCAGTTCGATTGCCCGCTCACCATGATCGTCAATAACGGGGCACTCATCCGCACCGCCGACGGCGAAACGCATCTTCGGCATCTCCTCACAGAAGACGTTGCGCGCAGCGTTCTCGAAGCCACCAAACCCTGGCGCGAAGGCGCCGCCGTAATCTTCGACCGCCCCGTCGCCAACCAAATCATGCTCGAATCGCTTCGCGAGGACGATTCCATCCGCTACGCTTATTACAAACGCAACCTCGCCAACATCGGCGTCGTCTCACCGCTCGAAAATTCCGTCACCGAAGCTCCTATTCAAGTGATGTTCTCCGGCACGGTCGCGGAAATGCGCGCGATCGAATCGATTCTGCGCAAAGCGGATTTTGCTGCGGGTTATCGCCTCGCCGTCACGCTCTACGAATCTCGCGACTTCGCAATGATCGACGTTCTTCCCGCCGATTGCACCAAGGGCCGCTCTCTCGCCGAATGGGCCACGCGCCAGGGCCTTCAACGCGACGAAATTCTCGCCGTCGGCGATAATCACAACGATCTTGAAATGCTGCAAGCCGCCGGAATTCCAGTCGTCATGGCCAATGGCGTTCCCGAACTAAAGATCCACGGCTGGCACGAAACTCTTTCCAACGACGAAAGCGGCGTCGCTGCCGCCATCGAACGTTTCGCTCTGAGCGAGGCCCGATGCGCCTAACCCGCGTCGCCATCCTCGCTGCTGCCGCGCTAGGAATTAGCGCGCAAGCAGGTCGCGCTGAATACGTCGTCCTGAAGAGCGGCCAGCGCCTCGTTGTCACCGGCTATCAACTCGTCGGCGAAACCTACAAGCTTCAACTCTCCGGTGGCTCCGCCGAAATCCCCGTAGCCGAAGTCGTCGCCATCGAACCGGAAGAGATTTTTCGCGCCACGCCGAAACCCGCGCTTGCCGATATTCCCTACGGAACGTTCATTTCCTCCGCAGCCGAACATCATGGCGTTGACGCCGACCTCATCGTCAGCGTCATCACGGCTGAATCGAAATTCAACCCAAAAGCTATCTCCCGCAGAAATGCGCGCGGCCTCATGCAACTTCTCCCGGAAACCGCCACGCGTCTCGGCGTGAGGAATATCTTCGACCCACAGGAAAACATCGAAGGCGGAACAAAGTATCTTCGCGAACTTCTGGACCGCTATGACAACAATCTCATCCTGACCCTCGCTGCTTACAATGCCGGCCCGCAGCGCATCGACCAGTTCAAGGCCGTTCCGCCCTATCGCGAAACAATCTCCTACGTCCGTCGCGTCCAAAAAACCTATAACACCCGAAAAAAATCGCAATCCGCCCCGACGCGCCACACAACCGAGGCGACGCCCAGATCAGGCAGCTAGCACAAACGCAACGACGCAGAAATGCCCCCCCGTCGAGCTTCCCTTTTCAATTTCAATTTTTCGGCTTACTGATTCTGCGGAGGATTGCCCTGCAACGGAGGATTCTGTGGCGGAGGATTCAAACCATTACCGCCCGGATTTCCGAATGGCGTCGCCGGTGTTCCCGGCGTGCTCGTCCCCGGAATTTGCGCGCCTGGAATATTTTGCGGCTGTCCAAAACCTTGCAGGTCTTTGCTCGGATCCCAGTAAAACTCGAACAAGCGATAGTTACTCGCCTTGTCGTAAACGATGACCGATCTTCCCGAAGCCTTGCTGCCGACTCCGATGATGCTGCCGCCGATCACGGTCGGCGTATCGCCGCTTGGGATTTGCGAAGCGTCCGTGTCCGTCGAGACTCCGCCCGGCGCATTCAACGAATACCCACTGCGCGGCCCCTGGTCTTGGCCCGTTCCACCGGGCGGCTGCGCCGACGGGTCCACCGGTCCCGGCGTGCTTCCCGGCCCGTTGCCGGCAAAACTCACCGGACCATTCATCCCGGCGCCATTCAGATTCGCCGCGGGAGTTCCTACTCCGCTCGTTCCGGGGATGCCTCCCGGCATTGTGATTGTCGGCTGCGGCTTCAAACTTCCGATCAGCTGTCCCGACGGCCCGACGTAAATCAGCCGCCACGAACCGTCTTCCGGATTCATGGGATCTTTGTACTGCTGGCGCATGAAGCGAATATTTCCAACCTGCGGTTTCGTCAAATCTTCAAGTGAAGTTGGAAACTTTCCGTTCTTGCGGTAGTAAAGCTTGATTCCGCGCACGTATTGATTCCCGCGCCAGATCATGTCCTGTTCTTTTTCACGTTTCCGCATGGTCTTGATATTTGGCGCCGCGGTTACCGCCGCGATCAAGAGCAGCGTCGACGCAAACGCAACAAGCAACAAGGCGTAGCCTCGCTCATTTTTTCGCGCGTATTTTCTGCTCGCACTCTTCACGCTGTTGGTCCCTGGTCCTCAAGCATCTTTTGACCGCGTCGTCCGGACCCTACTTCTTCAAAGTCCAGACTGGCGTTGTTGATCTTTAGAATCTTGTACCGGCCCATCAGCGTGTCGCCTTCGTTGACGATGTACACTTCATCGCCGTCCTCCAGAAAGGCTCGCCGCGCTGTATTGTTCGGCACATTCCCGTAGCCGAAAAATTTCAGATTCGCCGGGAGCTCTGGTGGCGTTGCTGCCGCTGGTACTGGAGGAGGCCCGCCTGGCTCGCCAGGCTGCGGGATTTTTGGCTGCGGAGCGACCGCGGGCTGTGGACCTGCGAGGGAAGTGATATTCACGCCGCTGGGTTTGTATTCGGCTTTGCGGCGGCGTTCGACTTCGTCCCAACGGATTGTGGGGTTAGGGAAATTGAGCGGCTGATAGCTTTGCAGAAACGTGGAATTGCTTCCGTTCGAACCTTTGTTGGGCTCGTACCACGACCAGCCCCAAATGCCGACTGCGATCAAAACCAGCACGACGAGGGCGATGATTTGCTTTTGCTGTTTCATGCGCTGGCCGTCCGGAAGAATGTTCGCATGTGCACGCTGACGCGCAGCACATTTGGAGCCGTGGCTTCGGTCGTCAATTCGAGCGAATCCACGACGTAAAAGTTTTGCGACTTCTGCAATCCGTTCAGAAAGCGCACAACATTCTCATAGCTGCCCGAAACGGTCGCGTCCATCAGACGCTCGGTAATATTTCTTCCGGTCATTTCCTTGTCGTGAAAAACGACGCCAGTCAGCTGGATGCCCGCTTTTTTCGAAACGTCGCCAAGTTCCTCTTCAATCGAGGAAGAGGCGCTGGAGGCAAGGGGCAGGCCCTGTTCGAATTTGTCGCAGTCTTTTACGGTATCAGGGAATTTCTCCGCGACCTTCTCCGCACTCTCAATTTCAGCCTTAAGGCGCTTGAGCGTGCGCGTTTCCGCGTCCATGGACTGCGGCGTCGTGTTTGGCGCTTTCGAAAGACGCCAGCTATAAACGCCGAGCACCACGTCAGCGACCAAAAGAAGGGCCACGCCCGTGATAATCGTCCTCCGCTCGAATTTGAAATCGCGCGCCATTACACCCTCGTGTAAATCAACGACAATTCGAATGTCTGCGGGTCTCCGCCGGGCTGTGTCGCATTCTGGTCGTTCAGCACGACAACCTTGTCAAAATCTTTCGATCCTTCGAGAGCGCGCAGGAATTTCAACTTCGCTTCGTCCGACGTGGCGCCGACGCGCAAGCGAACTTCCATGTTGCCCTTCACCATCTTTGGAGAAATGCTCAGAAGCCGCACTCCGCCCGGCTTCAGGTGTTCGATATCCATGAACATCTGGGTCCAGAGAAAACTGCTTTCATCAATGATCGAATTCAAATAGGCGGCGCGCTCGCTGAGCTTTGCGTTCTCCGCCCGGTCGAAAAACAGGGTCAGCTTCTGGCGGCGAGCCTCCAAATCATCGCGCTCGGCGCGCAGCAACTGCATTCTTGCGCGCACGGCCGATTCGGCGCGATGCGCAGAATATACGCGCCAACCGAGCGACAAAAATACGATGCCGCCAACTGCCGCAATGGCTGCCGCGCCGACAAGGAATCGCCGGTGCGTGACCAGCGGCTTCGTTGCAAGATTTAAACGTATTCTCATTCTCTTCTAGCCATTCGCCTTGCTAATTTCTCTGCAGCATCCAGCCGACAAGACCTTCCAGTTCGCGATCCGCGAGCGGCCTAGCCTCATCCGACAGGCGCCCCTCGGAAAGAGCGGTGTGAAGCAACGAGCGAACTTCGCAGTGAAACTCGTTTTCCAGGGGTTTCACAAATTCCGGCAGCCGAGCGCCGAGTCCTGCAACGCGAACGCCCTGAATCCCCTCGTGCCAGGTGTCCTGATAATACGCGGCCACAGGATAGATTTCTTCGAGCAGCATTTGGGGAGTGAGCAACGTTCCGTGTACGGGCAATTCCGTACAGCGGTATCCACACAAAACACCGTCGCGAACGATGACCGTGGTCAGGGCCTGCCCCGCGATGCGGGCCAACAGCGTTGGACGATGGTCGGCCAAGAGAGAAACCGCAGCAAGCGAAGAACTCAAAATGACGCCCGGAGTCAATCCGAGATTTTCCGCCAACGCTTCATATTCCCTTACGATGCGGAGGCGGCCGAGAGCCGTGACGACATCGACGCCACCGTCGCGTGGAGCTTGCCGCATGTAAGAAATCAGCGTTTCTTCGACTTCGAATGGGACGCTTTTCTTTAGCTTCCAGCGAAGCATCGGAACCGCTTCCTGGGGCGAACGAGGAAACTCATCGAAGTGCTGCACGAAGACGCGGACGACGGGGTCCGGCACGAGAATGGCGATGTCTTCATTTTTCGCGCGCAAACGGCTGCAAACGCTTTCGAACGCACTTTTCACGGCGGCGCTGTTAATCAAATTCGTTTCGACGGCCGAAGGAACAACCGCGCCGGGCGGAAGAGTCTCGACAGCGAAACCATCCAGGCTGCCTGTGCGGGAGAGCCGCGCTCCGGCGACGCGATCCGTGGCAACTTCGACAGCCAAAGGCGGATGCGGCGAGGCATCAAGCCACATGGCGAACTTTCGGACAAGTTCGTTCTTGTAGATGCCCTTGCGAAATGTGGCGACTTCACTCAACGAATGTCACCTTGTTAATCTCGCGCAAGGAAGTCAGCCCCTGCTTGATTTTGTTCAAACCGCTTTCACGCAGGGTAATCATGCCTTCCTCGCGCGCGATGCGCTTGATTTCAGAGGTAGGCCTGCGATCAATGATCATCTCGCGGATCCGGTCGGTGAGGTCCAGCAATTCGCAGATAGCGGTGCGGCCGTGATATCCCGTGCCGGAGCATTCGAGGCACCCGGCGCCTTCGGCCAGGGTGACGTCGGTCCATTCTTCCGGTTTCAGACCGGCCTCGCGCATCTCATCGGCCGTAAGCCGCTTCTGCTTTTTGCAGTTGTTGCAAATCACGCGGACGAGGCGCTGGGCCAGGATGCAGTTCAACGCGGAAACGAAATTGTACGGCTCGACGCCCATGTTGATGAAACGGCCGATGACGTCCGTGACGTTGTTGGCGTGAACGGTGGTGAAGACGAGGTGGCCGGTCAGCGCCGACTGGATGGCGATCTGCGCAGTTTCCTGGTCGCGAATTTCGCCGACCATGATTTTGTCCGGATCGTGGCGCAAGATTGAGCGCAATCCACGGGCGAAGGTCAGACCTTTCTTCTCGTTCACCGGAATCTGCGTGATACCACGAAGCTGATATTCGACTGGATCTTCAATGGTGATAATTTTATCTTCGTCAGTCTTGATTTCGTTGATTGCGGCATAGAGTGTCGTCGTCTTACCCGAGCCGGTAGGACCGGTAACGAGGACCATGCCGTACGGTTCGCGAATATAACGGCGGAAGCGCCGCATTTCGTCGGCGGAAAAACCGACTACATCCAGGCTGAGGCTGTGGAATTTCTCGGAAAGCGTTTCTTTGTCGAGTACACGGAGCACGGCGTCTTCGCCGTGGCTGGCGGGCATGATGGAAACGCGGAGGTCAATGAAGCGGCCTTTGTACTTGACGCGGAAACGGCCGTCCTGAGGCACACGGCGTTCCGCAATGTCCAGATCGCTGAGCACTTTGATGCGCGAAATGACCGGCGAATGCCAGTCTTTCGAGATCGGCGTCATGGCGTGCTGCAGGACACCGTCAATTCTGTACTTCACCGCAACTTCTCCGTCGCGCGCTTCAATGTGAATATCGCTCGCGCGACGCTCAAGCGCTGTGAAGATGACGGTCTCGACGAGTTTGACGATGGGACTGGCGGTGGTATCGCGAGTGACGCGATCTCCCGAAAGCGTCTCGTCTTCCTGATCCACGGCCTTGCCCGATTGCAGAGTAAACGCTTCGGTGGCCTGCTCGAGCACGCGCTGCGATTGTTCGGTGCGCTTGAGGAGATCGCCGATCTGGCGGGCGGTGGCGACCTTGATGGAAAGTTTCTTGCCGAGAAGCAGCTGCAATTCGTCGGTGAGAGCAACCTGGCTTGGTTCGGCGACCGCGATGGACAAAACGTTGTTGTGTACTTCGAGGGGCACGAAGTTGTAGCGGAACATCAAGTCCGCTTGGATCGTGCGAAAGAGCTCCGGATCGATGCGCTGCTCGCGCAGGTCCACAAACGGAAAACGGTAGCGCTCGGCAAGTCGCCGCGAATGTTCCCGCTCGTGCTGCTCTTCGGCGCTGAGTGTTGGAGCGCCCGCGGCAGCCGGATTTTGTTGTGTCGTGCTCATAATGTCCGTTCTAGCTGGCTCCGCCCGTTCCCGTCACCGAAATGGAGAAGATCGGGAGGTAAAGCGAAACCAGGATAAAGGCGACAAGCAAGCCCATGAATATCAGGATAGCTGGTTCGATCAGCGCAACCATCGCCCCAAGGCGTAAATTCACCTCATCTTCATAAAACTCGGCAACGCTGGTGAGCATGGGAGCAAGGGCACCGCTGGATTCGCCGACTTCAATCATGTCGAGCGCAAGTTCGGGCATGATTCCCGTGGACGAAAGTGCAGAATGGAGCGATTCGCCTTCGCGAACTTTTTGCGTCGCTTTGCCGACCGTGCCCTGAAGCAGTTTGCTTTCGATGGCTTCACCGGCAGTTTGCAAGCCAGCGACCAGCGGAGTGCCGCCGGTTAGAAGCGTGGCGAGCGTGCGGGTGAATTGCGCCACCTGAAACTTGAGAATGGTTTCGCCGACGAATGGAAGTTTGAACTTCATGCGGTCCACGGCGATGCCACCTTCTTCCGAACGTGACCAGGCAAACAATCCTATGGCGGCCACAAACAGCGTGGCGATTGCGCCGAGGACGGCGTAGCGATAATCCACGGTGAGCGCGATGAGGATGCGCGTGGGTGTGGGCAGTGGGACCTTCATGTCCTGATAAAGCATTGCGAATTTCGGTATGACGACGGTCACGAGGTAGGTGACGACGATGCAGGCAACAGTGACCAACAACACGGGATACACCAGCGTGGCGAGAATTTTCTTGCGAACGCCCGTGCTGACGCGCTGGTACGCGATGTAATAATCCAGGACGCCAGAAAGGTTACCGCTCTTTTCGCCGGCAAGAATCGCCGTCGAATAGACTTTGGAAAATACGCCGGCCTCATTGACGGCTTCGGAAAGAGATTTGCCTTCGCGAACGCGATTGCGAATTTCGGAGATGACGGGGCGCAAGCGCGGCGAACTGGCGCGTTCGGCGAGGAGATCCAACGCACGAAGAATGGGCAGGCCGGCCTTGATGAGGGTGTTGAATTGCTGATTGAGAATCAGAAAGTCGGAGCCGCCGACCTGCTTGCTGCTCTGGCGGTTAAGAAGGCCGCTGACGAGGCTGCTGCGCGCTTCGACGGAGTAGACGAACAGGCCGCGGTCCGCCAGTTTCTGGCGGGCTTCCGTCACTGTACCAGCGGCTTCAACGTGCGAAAAAACGCGCCCGTTGCCATCCGCTACGCGGCAGACAAATTCCCCCATGGCAGCCAGTTTACCTCAATTCAAACAGTTGCAGGGTAGCGCAGAAGAGTTGTACGTTCGCCACACGCAACGTCCCAGTTTTTAACCGACCTGTAATCAACTCTTTGCAAACGATTCGGGAGACCTAGTTCAGGCGTTCACCTGGCCCCGACATCAGTTGATCGCCGTCTACGATAGCCACTCCGCGATCCGGATGGAAATGGAAAAGGGCTTCCGGTGCCGGCGGATCAAACTTCCAGTTGGAAAATTTCATCTCCATTCTTACGCCGCCCGAGCCAAGGACTACGACACTCTCCAGTTCACCCGTGGATCTGGCCACGTCGAAATATGCAGTGTCGCGCAGGGAGCCGGCCTTGGCTGCCTCTTCGCTGCCGCGAATGACGCAGTTCAGACGAACCGTGGAGGCGTTTTCAGGCTGCGTGGCGGCAAGTTCGACCTTGGAGCAAACGCGGCTGACCTTCATTTCGCCGGCGAGAAGCGCGAGCGGCGTCCGCCAATCAGCGCTGTCGCGGGCGGCGACGCGGGAGACTGTGTGATCCGCAGGCACGAAGAACCACGCGAATTTTCCATCTACCACGAACAGGTTTTTCTCGGGCGAAGCGTACTCCCAGCGCATTTTGCCCGGCCGGCGGAAATAGGCGACGCCGGATTCGGTGCGGGTAGCCCGGCCGCCTTCGCCGTAGATTTGCAGAAAATTTGCCTGCAGCGTGCGCGCACTTTTGTAGGTTGTTTCAAGTTGACGAACGGAGTCGTGTGCGACTTGCGGGGCTGCAGCAGCAGATAGTGCCCAGAAAAAAAATGCGGCGAACGCTGGCCTCATGAGTTGAGTCTAGCATTCACCGCGAACCGGGTGAATCCGCCGTTTACTGAATCGTGTTGTCGTTGACGGTGGCAGCCGCGCTCTGGTTGTAGTGCGTCACAGAGATTTCGCTCGAGAAAAAGCTGCGTGTCCCGGTGACACCGCGGGTAAGGGGGTCAACGTTTAGCCCGTACGTCAGAGTAGGAGAAGTCGCACCTGGAGTGTAGGTGTAGACATATCCGCTCTTGGTGCCGGCAGCGAGCGTGGAGTCGATCTGGTTCGTACCGCTCACGCAAATCGCGCTGACGTTCAGCTCAGTGAGAGAGGCGGAAAATCCAATGCTCGGACACGAGGAAGAATATGCAATCTCTGCCGTATTGATAGCGTGGATCGACGAGACCGTGGCCGACTCATTGGCCGCCATCTTGGCTCGCAAGAAATTTGGGATGGCAATGGCCGCGATAATCAAAATAATCGCGACGACAACCAGCAACTCGATCAAGGAGAAGCCGCGCGACCTGCGGGGGTTCCCCGACTCCATTACATTCCGTCCGGAAGCCATAATCACCTCAACGCCTTCTTCGTCCGCGTCGACCAGATGCGCCGAATCGCGCAGAGACGCCTGGGTTGATACCATCGAATTAAACGCACAAATCATACACTTATAGCTGCACATTGGCTGCCACTTTCGGGTCCAGACAGAGGAAAAAAGGCGCGGGTGGGAGAAATTCGCCCGTATTGTTCTGATAACAAGCGACCTACAGACACAGCTTTCGGCGGTAGCTACCGTGATTGGAGCAAACTGGAGTTGACTAAATCAGTCAGTCTAAGAGACATAATCTGTCCGAAACGGAGCAGTGCCTGCGGAAGCTTGGTTGAGACGATGCGTTCCAAAAGAAGAAGGGGGAAGCCCGAGAGCCTCCCCCTTGAACTTTTGCACCTTCCAGGTTTACTGGAGGGCGTTGCTGCCGTTCGTCGCCGCGCCGGACTGCGTGTAGCGGATGACGCCGGTTTCGTTGACGAAGAAATGGCGCGTTCCCGAGGAAGTCGAGACCGGGTCTGCGTTCACCGCGAAAGTCGTCGCTGGCGTGCCAACAACTGTCGGGTCGGTGAAGTTATAACCGCTCTTGGTCTTGCTCGCGAGAGTTGCGTCAATCTGGTTCGAACCACCCTGGCAAACCGCGCTGGTGCTTAGCTCGGCCAAGGTCGCTGCGAATCCGATCGTGGGGCAAGCGGAAGAATACGCGATTTCCGCCGTGGTAATCGTACGGAGCGAACCAACCGCGGACGCTTCGTTTGCTGCCATTTTCGATTTAATCAAGTTCGGAATTGCGATGGCCGCGATGATCAGAATGATCGCCACGACGATCAGCAACTCGATAAGAGAGAAACCCTT
>Ga0247694_1000094_pt1 | contig 32508 bp, 27 predicted proteins | sample CNK35_metaG_FD_182736 | JGI IMG/M metagenome (GOLD analysis project Ga0247694, IMG submission 182736) | Soil microbial communities from Purdue University Martell Research Forest, Indiana, United States - CNK35 | ecosystem: Environmental > Terrestrial > Soil > Temperate forest > Bulk soil...
ATCAAAACAAACCACTTTAAGAGTCGTTTAGATTCCGCACTTGTGCAAAATAGGGGGGAGGGGGGTACCCCTCGGCTATACTCTTTTCTCCGGAGAATCCCTTGCTCGAAGTCGCAAAAAGTATCCTTCTCATCGTCAGCGCCCTTTTTCCCATCGTCAATCCGATTGGCGGCAGCCCCGTATTCCTCTCCCTCACCGGCGATTACACCGCCCCCGCCCGCCGCCTCCTCGCCTGGCGCATCACCCTCAACAGTTTCATCCTCATCGTCGCGTCTTATCTTGTCGGCACGCACATTCTCGCCTTCTTCGGCATCTCCATTCCGGTCGTACAAGTCGGTGGCGGCCTTATCGTCATCTCCAACGGCTGGGCCATGCTCAAACAAAAAGATCCCGACGAGCGCGGCCAAATTCAAAAAAATATGAACCCCGCCGACATTCTCCGGCGTGCATTTTATCCGCTCACTTTGCCGCTTACGGTCGGCCCAGGCTCGATCTCCGCCGCCATCACGCTTGGCGCCAACGCTCCGCATTATCTTGGCGGAAATATTCTCGCAATTGCGGCTGCCGTCATTGGCGCCGCTATCGTCTCGGCCACAATTTATCTCTGCTACGGTTTTGCCGATCGCCTGGCCGCAGTCCTCGGCCCCACCGGCATGAACGTCATCCTTCGCCTCTCTTCTTTTTTGCTGGTCTGCATCGGTGTTCAAATTTTCTGGAATGGCGCATCCACGCTCATCAAGACTCTCCTCGCCGCGCGTATGTGATAATTTAATGCGAACACTTTCCGTGATAACTTTTCCGGCGAACCATGGCTGAAATCGTCTCTCTCCAATCCGCCATCCGCACGCACCTCCATGACGGCGACGCCGTCGCCATGGAAGGTTTTACTCACCTCATTCCCTTCGCCGCCGGGCACGAAGTCATCCGCCAGCGGCGCACAGACCTTACGCTCATCCGCATGACCCCGGACGTCATCTACGATCAGCTCATTGGCGCCGGCTGCGCCCGAAAGTTAATTTTCTCGTGGGGCGGAAATCCGGGAGTCGGTTCTCTTCACCGTTTGCGCGATGCCGTAGAAAAAGACTGGCCGAAGCCGCTCGAAATTCAGGAACACGGTCACGGAGATCTTTCCAATGCGTACGTCGCCGGCGCCGCGAATCTTCCCTTTGCCGTTTTGCGGGCGTACGCTGGTTCGGAGTTGCCGAAGTACAACAAGAATATTCGTTTCATTCAGTGCCCGTTTACCGGAGAAACCCTCGCGGCGGTCCCGGCGATTCGTCCCGACGTGACGGTTATCCACGCGCAGAAAGCCGACCGCAAGGGCAACGTTTTGTTGTGGGGAATCTTGGGCGTGCAGAAAGAGGCGGTCCTCGCCGCGAAACGCGCGATTGTTACGGTCGAAGAAGTTGTCAATGAGTTGAACGCACCTCCAAATGCATGCGTACTTCCGTCTTGGACGCTCGCAGCGGTCTGCCACGTTCCTGGTGGCGCGCGTCCAAGTTACGCGCACGGTTATTACGACCGCGACAATCGTTTTTATCAGGCCTGGGACGAAATCTCACGCGACCGGGAGACGTTTTTGAGCTGGATTAAAAAGCATATCCTCGACACCCGGGACTTCGCTGCGTTTCAAAAGGTTTTATCCGAAAGCGGCAAGGAGCAACTGGTTTGAGCGCTGCGAAATACTCCGCTTCGGAAATGATGACCATCGCAGCTTCACGCCTGCTCAACAACGGTGCAGTTTGCTTTGTTGGAATTGGCGTGCCTTCCACCGCCGCGAACCTCGCGCGGCTCACGCACGCACCGGACATCGTCCTGATTTACGAGTCCGGTCCGATCGGCGCAAAGCCGGACGTCCTTCCACTTTCCATTGGCGATGGCGATCTCGCCGAACGCGCGGATACAGTAGTCTCTACTCCTGAGATTTTTCGCTACTGGCTACAAGGTGGGCGCGTGGATGTCGGCTTTCTCGGTGCGGCGCAAATCGATCGCTTTGCGAATATCAACACGACCGTGATCGGCGACTACAAAAAGCCGACGACGCGTTTGCCCGGCGCAGGCGGCGCGCCGGAAATCGCAAGTTGCGCCAAGGAAGTTGTTCTGGTGCTAAAGCAATCGGCGCGCGCCTTCGTAAAAAAGCTGGATTTTCTGACAACGGTCGGCCATCTCGACGGCGGCGATGCTCGCAAGAAGCTTGGCCTTCCGGGAAAAGGGCCAGTTGCCGTCGTCACCGACCTCTGCGTGATGAAGCCGGATGACGTTACCCGTGAATTGATCGTCAAGCAACTTCATCCAGGCGTGACGCGGGAACAAGTCCAGAAGGCGACTGGTTGGGAAATTCGGTTCGCGGGAAGTGTCGAAGAAAGCTTGCCTCCTGCGGACAATGAACTAAAGATTCTGCGCGATTTGTTGCTTCGCACCGCGGTCGCGCACGGACAGGCGCCGGCAGCGTAAATATGACCAGACCCGTTTTCATTTGTGACGCAGCGAGAACTCCAATCGGGCGGTTCGGTGGTGTTCTTTCCTCCGTGCGCACAGACGACCTGGCCGCCATTCCCATTCGCGCATTGCTGCAACGGAATTCCAGAGTCGATTGGTCACGCCTCGATGAAGTTTTTCTTGGCTGCGCCAATCAAGCTGGCGAAGACAATCGCAACGTAGCTCGTATGTCGCTGTTGCTGGCGGGCCTTCCCGATTCCATCCCCGGCGCGACCATCAATCGTTTGTGTGCCTCTGGGATGGATGCCGTCGGAACTGCCGCCCGGGCCATTGCATCCGGTGAAGTTGATTTCGCCATCGCAGGCGGCGTTGAATCCATGTCCCGCGCTCCGTTCGTAATGCCCAAGGCTGAATCACCGTTTCAGCGCTCGGCGGAAATTTACGACTCCACCATCGGCTGGCGTTTTATTAATCCGCTGATGAAAAAACAATACGGCGTGGACTCCATGCCGGAAACCGGAGAAAACGTCGCGGAAGATTTCAAGATTTCGCGCGAAGATCAAGATGCATTCGCGCTGCGCAGCCAGCAGCGAGCCGCCAAAGCCCAGGCGTCCTGCTTCTTTGCCGAAGAAATTGTCCCTGTCGAAATTCCCGGCAAAAAGGAAACGACCGTCGTTTCCACGGATGAGCACCCGCGCGCGGACACGACTCTGGAGGCTCTAGCAAAACTTAAACCCGCTTTTCGCACTCCCGGCACAATCACGGCAGGAAATGCTTCCGGCGTGAACGACGGTGCCGGTGCCATGATTGTTGCATCGGAAGAGGCGGCGAAAACGCACGGACTGACTCCCCGCGCCCGGGTTTTAGGAATGGCTACTGCCGGCGTTCCGCCGCGCATCATGGGAATCGGCCCCGTCCCGTCCACAAAGAAACTGCTGGCCCGTCTGGGGTTGAAGATTTCTGACTTCGAGGTCATCGAATTGAATGAAGCGTTCGCGAGCCAGTCGCTTGCGTGTTTGCGCCAGCTAGGAATTCGCGATGACGCACCGCACGTTAATCCAAACGGAGGCGCAATTGCGCTTGGCCATCCACTGGGAATGACCGGCTCCCGGCTGATTCTCACCGCCGTGCACCAACTGCAAAAAACCGGCAGTCGCCTCGCGTTAGCTACGATGTGCGTAGGCGTTGGCCAAGGCGTTTCCGTTGCATTGGAACGCGTGTAAACAAACGAATCCCATGACGACTCCTATGGAAGGCCGCGAAGCACGGAAAACAACACAGCCACCCTATCTGTTTCCGGACTACGTGAGCACGCAAGAACGCGCACCGTCAAAACCGTTGATTTTATTGCCGGAAAACTCTTTTTCCCTGTTCAGCCCCGTTTTTGGCCACGATTCGGTTCGCCCGGCCGATGCCGATCTGACGCGACAGCATGGGGGTGAACCCCTCGGCGAACGCATCATCGTGAGCGGGAAAGTTGTCGATGAAGACGGCCGTCCGGTTCGTGGCGCACTGGTCGAACTCTGGCAGGCAAATGCCGCGGGACGCTATCACCATCAGCTCGATACTCACGCCGCGCCACTCGATCCGAATTTCACTGGCTGCGGAAGACTGTTGACAGACGATCAAGGCGCGTACAGTTTCGTCTCGATCAAGCCCGGAGCCTACCCATGGCGAAATCACGAGAACGCGTGGCGCCCGGCGCACATTCATTTTTCTCTTTTTGGCGCCGGAATCTTGTCGCGGCTCGTGACACAGATGTATTTTCCGGGTGATCCATTGTTTGCGCGCGATCCCATCTTCAACAGTATTCCCGATGAGGCTGCACGCGCGCGATTGGTTTCCACATTCGATTGGCGAACGACGAAGCCCGAATTCGCTCTCGGCTATCGGTTCGACATCGTTTTGCGGGGTCCGAAATCGACGCCCATGGAAACGGATCATCGATGAAGTTAATTGCCACCGCTTCGCAGACCGTCGGCCCGTTTTTCTCCATCGGACTTGCGCATCTGCATCAAGAGTCGACAAAGATCAATTCAGCCGACGCGCAGACGATCATCGGTACTGTCGTTGACGGCAACGGCCAACCGATTCCGGACTGCGTACTGGAATTCTGGACTTCAAATTCTTTCGCGCGAGTGCCCACGTCCGTGGATGGAAAATATTTAGTGAATGTAGAAACGGGAACCGCGATGTGCGAAGTGCTTCTGTTCATGCGCGGACTGCTAAAACCTGTTTACACTCGCGTTTATCTCAGCGAGGCGGCTAAGGCAAAGGACGAAGTCGCCTCGAAATCAGTCCCTCAGGATCGCGTTGGCACACTCATCGCCCAACCGGGAAGCGCCGCGAAACAGTTCGTGTGGAACGTGAAAATGCGGGGCAACAACGAAACGGTTTTCTTCGACTACTGAAGTTCCCTTCTGACAAATGACGCCGTGGATTTGAAGGTAGACTCAATCGAATCCGGCCGAACCTTATGGCCGGTAATTTCGTCGACGTGAATGCAATAAAAAACCGGCGCCGGCGGCTTCGGCTCCACACGCGACTGCAACGCCGCGTACCCGGTCTGCCACCAAAGCGCCCTCCGCTCCAGCACCGCCTGGGCATGCCGCCTCTGCTCTTCTTGTTCCGGTTTTTCCGTCAACTCTTCGTAGCGACCAAAAACCACTACGCTCTCCCAGAAGTTTTGCGCTCGCACCGAATCCACTTCGACGCACACGAGAGGATTCTGCCGCATCCATTCAATTTTCTTGCCCATCGTGGAAAAACCGTACAGCACGTCATTGTCGAACGCGAAGTAAATGGGGACCGCGTACGGTTGATTATTCCTGGCGCAGGCCAGCCGCCCCATGCCGATGCGAGTAAGCAGGTCGCGGCACTCTTGAACGTCCATATCGTGGAGCAACATAAGGCCTCCCGGGGTTCCGGTGCGAAACAACGATAACGCGGGGGTGCCTTCGAATGCGCGTGACTTCACTCACGCGGGTTGGTGACCCGCGTCACGGAAACAATTGCCCACTTTGTTCGAAACTTGCCAATTGGGTGACCAGCATGAGCACTCTCCCTATGGGGACACGCCTGGTTCTTAAGAATCTGTTATTTCTTTCGGACTTTTCAGATGCTTCGGAGCTTGCGATTCCGTACGCGGTCAATCTGGCGCGGGAATACGAAGGGCGATTGCATGCGCTGCACGTGGTGACTCCGGTGGCGACTGCATGCGCGGATCCGGTAACGGCAGCCTCTGTGATAGATGCGATAGAGGAAGGCGCGCAATCGGGGATGCAGCGACTCGAAGCACAGCTGATGGGAGTGAATCACCGGACAATTCTTCTGCAAGGAGAATCGGTTTGGCCGAGCATTCGAAGGGTGCTGCAGGAACAGGCGATTGACCTGTTAATTCTGGGTACGCACGGCAGAACCGGATCGCTAAAGATGTTAATGGGTTCCGTTGCGGAAGAAGTTTTTCGAAAGTCGAGCGTGCCGGTACTGACGATCGGGCCGGCGGTGCGGCTGGGAGCGCACAACGGGGGCAGATTCCACAACATTTTATACTCGACTGACTTCAGTCCCGAAGCGGCGGCGGCGCTGCCGTACGCGGTTTCACTGGCCGAAGAAAACCAGGCGAGGCTGCAGCTGCTGCATGTGCTACCGCAGCCGAAGTCCAGGAGAAGGCCGATTTCGCCGTCGGAATCCGTAGCTGATGTGATGCATCGGTTACAAGCATTGGTTCCGGGAGAAACGGGATTGTGGTGCCGGCCGGAATCGATCGTGCGATTCGGCGAACCGGGGAATCGGATTCTGGCGGCGGCTAAGGAAGGCAACTCAGATTTGATTGTGCTAGGTGTAAAGAGTCCTGGTTCCGGAATGAGAATCGCAACGCATTTGGAAGGAGCGGTTGCGCACGAAGTGGTGGCGCACGCGATTTGCCCCGTACTCACAAAAAGACTGGGAAGTTTATCGTCAGTAAATTAATCCCGTGTTACGGTAAAGCCAGCGTGCACAAAGACTTAGAGGTTCGTGACGGCCGTCACAAAACAACGTGACGGTTATCACATTCTCCGGGAACTGCTAAGTGTATGACTAGCGGGCGGGGAAATTGGGCAGGCAACTTGCTTGGGTCGACCGCGCAGAGGGAGGGTGGCTCGTGGCAACCGGCATGAGGGTTATCCCTAAAATGAAACGGCGGACGACACGCGTGGGCGAATCGAGCCGGGTGCCTTATGGCTTGGCGCTGCTCGACAGCTGTCTGGAATGCCCCCTGACAAAAGAACGTGTTTTTTGTGACCTGTCGCGGTCGACGGTGGCGGCGCTCGATGCGATCTCGTCTTCAGCGACGTATCCGAAGGATGCGATTTTATTTGTGGAAGGCCAGGACCCGCGCGGGGTTTTTGTGATCTGCAATGGGCGGGTGAAATTGTCAACGACGTCGGCGGATGGAAAATCGATCATTGTGCGGATGGCGGGAGCGGGCGAGGTAGTGGGACTGGCGGGAACGCTTTCAGGAAAAGCCTACGAACTTACGGCCGAAGCGATGGAGCCGATTGAAGCAAATTTCATTCCGCGGGACGCGTTTGTCCATTTTTTGAAAGACCATGCAGAAGCCGCAGTACGCGTGGCGGAGTTGCTGAGCAGCATTTATCACGCGACGCTGCTGGAAGTGCGGAATTTGGGATTTTCGAGTTCGGCATCGGAGAAGCTGGCGCGGTTTTTGCTGGATTTGCCGGCGCAGGCAACAGTAGGAGAGCGATACCCGCGGGCAACGCTGACGCTGACGCACAAGGAAATCGGAGAGACGATCGGAGCTTCGCGAGAAACAGTAACGCGGCTGTTCGCCAGCTTCAAGCGTGAAGGATTTATCGAGGTGCACGGCGCCACGGTGATCCTGTCGGACAAGACGAAGCTGGAAGCACTGGTTGCAGGATAGGGCGGCCGAAGCGCAGAACACGATTGCAGTGTCTTAGCGCGCGACGAAAAGCTCGCCCTTCTGCGGCGGCATGCGTCAACGGACGATTCTAACAACTCAAGCAAGGGAGCTCCCATGGAACCGGCTTTAGAAGCCCATCGCCTGCATTTTGCCTTTACGGTGACGTTTCACTACCTGTTTCCGCAACTGACGATGGGATTGGCGCTGCTGATCGTGTATTTGAAGACCAAGGCGCTGCGGACGGGAGACGAACACTACAACCGGGCAGCGCGATTCTGGGCGCGGATTTTCGGGATTAATTTTGCGATCGGTGTGGTAACGGGAATTCCGATGGAATTTCAGTTCGGAACGAACTGGGCAGAATTTTCGAAGACCGCGGGCGGCGTAATTGGGCAGACGCTGGCGATGGAAGGAGTGTTTTCGTTTTTTCTCGAATCCAGTTTTTTAGGACTTTTTCTTTACGGGGAAAAACGGCTCGGCCGGATTGGACATTGGTGGTCGGCAGTGCTGGTGTTTGTCGGGTCGTGGCTTTCCGGATACTTCATTGTGGCGACCGATGCGTGGATGCAAAAGCCGGTGGGATACGTTATTGGCCCGCATGGGGAAATCATGCTTTCGAGTTTCTGGAGCCTGCTGCTCAACAAATGGGCGGTTTGGCAGTACGCGCACAACATGCTGGGGGCGGTACAGACGGGATGCTTCGTGATGGCAGGGGTGGGCGCGTTCTATTTGATGACAAAGCGAGATGAGGCGTACGGAAAGACATTCGTGAGAACAGGCGTGCTGGTAGGAGCAATCGCGGCTTGTTTGCAGTTGTTTCCGACTGGCGACATGCAGGGAAAGCAGATTGCGGCGAATCAACCGGCGACGCTGGCGGCGATGGAAGGAGTGTTCGAAACGGAAGAGGGAGCGCCGCTCGCGATTCTGGGGCAACCCGATGTGGAGCACCGGAAACTGGACAATCCGCTGAAAGTGCCGAAGATGCTGAGTTTCCTCACTTATCAGAAATGGACGGCGAAAGTGCAGGGGCTCGACAGTTTCCCTGAGGACCAATGGCCGGACCGGATTTCGCTGCTGTATTACAGTTATCACGTGATGGTTGGATTGGGGACGATTTTCATTGCGGTGATGGTGCTGGCGGTGATTTTACTCTGGCGCGGAAGGTTGTACGCGTCGCGGTGGATGCTTTGGCTGCTGATGATTTCGATTCCGCTTCCCTACATTGCGAATACGGCAGGATGGATGACGGCGGAACTGGGGCGGCAGCCGTGGCTGATTTACGGACTGATGAGAACGGCGCACGGGGTTTCACCGAAAGTGGGAGCCGGAAACGCGTGGTTCACGCTGATTGGATTTATGGGACTGTATACGGTTCTGGCGATTTTGTTTCTGTTTCTGATTTGGCGAGAAATTGAAATCGGTCCGGAACCCAGCAAACGGACACTGGCTGCAGCAGAAGCGCCGGGGGCCGATCCCCTGGCGGTGGATTGAGGGGCGCGATGGGAACGATCTGGTTCTGCCTGGTAGCGATTATGGTGGCGCTGTACGTCTTGCTGGATGGATTTGATTTGGGCGCGGGAGCGATTCATCTGTTTGTGGCCAAGACGGATGAAGAGCGGCGACAAGTGCTGGCGAGTATCGGGCCGGTGTGGGACGGCAATGAAGTGTGGCTCCTGGCGGCGGGAGGCACGCTTTATTTTGCGTTTCCGGCATTATACGCGGGAGCGTTCAGCGGATTTTATTTGCCACTGATGATGGTGCTATGGCTGCTGATTCTGCGCGGGACGTCGATTGAGTTCCGAAATCACATCAAGAGTCCGGTTTGGGACCCATTTTGGGATTTTTTGTTCTGCGGGTCGAGCTTGTTGCTGGCGGTTTTTTTTGGAGCGGCACTGGGAAATGTGGTCAGGGGCGTACCGCTCGATGGAAGCGGATATTTTTTTGAGCCGCTGTGGACAAATTTCAGATTGGGGGAGCAAACGGGAATTTTGGATTGGTACACAGTGCTTGTGGGCGTGCTGGCGCTGGCCGCATTGGTGATGCATGGGGCGTTGTGGGTGCGGTGGAAGACGACCGGGGCGGTAGGAGAGAGGTCGGCACAGGTGGCGGGACGAGCGTGGTGGGCAATTTTGGTGCTGACGCCCGTCGTGACGGCGACGACGTTTCAAATTCAGGCGCAGGTGATGGTGAATTTCAAAACGTGGCCTTTAGGCGTGATTTTACCGATTTTGGCGGTGGCGGGATTGGCAGGCGTGAAGTACGAGTTGGCGAAGAACAATGAGCGGAAGGCGTTCTTTGCGTCTTGCGCGTATTTAACGGGAATGTTAACGAGCGTGGTTTTCGGCTTGTATCCGATGGTGCTGCCGGCGCGGAACACGGTCTATTCGCTGACGGTTCTGAATGCAAAAGCCGGGGCGTACGGGCTGCAGATTGGATTGATCTGGTGGGCGATTGGAATGGTGCTGGCGGCGGGATATTTCACGTATTTGTACCGGTCGTTCGCGGGAAAGATTTCGGTGGGCGAGGATGGACATGGGGCTGACGACTGACCTGCACGACGTTTCAGGTGAACGGTGCAAGGCGTGGAGCATACGGGAACTGGCTTTAGCAACCGGAAAAACGGTCGTGAGAGTCGTCACATCCGAATGTGACACCCGTCACCTACTTTTCTCGTTTAGTCATTGATTATAGGGACTAGAAAGTTTCCGTTAGTTTGAGTCAAAGATTCGCCGGGGATGCAAATGACCCACATTTCTCATCGACACCTAGCATTTGCGATGTCCTTCACCGCGGCAGCGGCGCTGGCGCTCGTACTGATCGTGCCTGGGCGCGCACAAGAGAAGGCAAAGCCGGCCAAACAACAGACTTCGAAGAGCTACCAACGGCCGACGGATCCGTCGCTTTATGTCGGCGCGGAGACGTGCAAGACGTGCCACGCGGACATGCCGTCAAAGGATTTTTACAAACACTACGAAGATTCGCCGCATTACGCGACGACGCTCGATACGAAAAAGGGACCTGAGTGGCACGGCTGCGAAGCGTGCCATGGGCCGGGCAAAGAGCACGTAGAGGGCGGCGGAGACAAGTCCAAGATTTTCGCGTTCAAGAATGCTTCGGCAAAACAGATCAGCGAACGGTGCCTTGGCTGCCATACATACGGCGAAGAGCACAGCAACTTCGCCCGGTCAGCGCATTTGCAGAATAACGTGAGCTGCGTGGACTGCCACTCACCACATCACCCGAAAGAAAGCCAAGGCTTGATGAAGGAAAAGCAGCCGCAACTCTGTTACGGCTGCCACCAGGAAACGTCGCAACAGTTCAACCGGCCGTTTCATCACCGGGTGAATGAGGGCATGGTGCAGTGCAGCGATTGCCACAATCCGCACGGCGGATTCTTGAACCGGCAACTGCGGGCGACGGCCACGCAGGATTTGGTGTGTTTCAAGTGCCACTCGGACAAGGCAGGGCCGTACGTGTATGAACACGAAGCCGTGAAAGTAGAAGGCTGCACGGCGTGCCACATGCCGCACGGCTCTTCAAATCCGCGGCTGCTGAAGCGGAGCCAGGTGAACCTCGTCTGCCTGGAATGCCACGCTTTTACGGTGGATGCAGGGCCGGCGGCAATCCCGACGTTCCACAACCAAGCGCAAAAGTATCAGGCGTGCACGATGTGCCACACGGCGATCCACGGGTCGAACACGAGCAAGGTCTTCTTCCAGCCATAGAGGGTGCCAAGATGCGAGATAGCACAAGGACAAACACGCAAGAGTTTTCAAAGTCGAACGTGCTCCGCTGCATCGGCATGGCCGCGCTGCTGCTGTGCTCAGTTGGAGTTGCGCGAGCGCAGGAAGAGCAAGAGCTTACGGGAGTCGACCAAGGAAACTACAACATCAAGCAGTCGATCGAGTTCGGCGGGCGGTTTGTGAGCGTGAAAGGCGACACGCAGACCTACGACACGTTCACAAACTTGCAGCAAGGGCCACGGCTGCTGGGATTTTCGACGGAGATGACGTCGTTGAATCACCACGGGACGTTGTTTGACAGGTTGTCATTCAGCAACTTCGGATACGGCGGCGACCCGAACGATGTGTCGCGGCTGCGGATGTCGAAAAACCAGTGGTACAACTTCGACGCACTGTTCCGGAAGGACCAGAATTTCTGGAACTATTCGCTGCAGGCAAACCCGCTGAATCCAGCGACGCCAGCTTTTGCTAACGCGCCGGCGGGATTCACACCGATTATTTCCAATTCCCCACACTTGATGAACACGCGGCGGAAGCTCGGCGACTATAGCCTACTGCTGCTGCCGCAATCGCGAGTACGGTTCCGGCTCGGGTATTCGCGAAATATCAATGAAGGACCCGCGTTTTCGTCAATTCACCAAGGGACGGAACAACTGCTCTTCCAGGATTGGAAGACGACAGTGAATACGTACCGGGCGGGCGTCGACTTCCGACTGTTCCCCCGGACGAACTTCAGCTACGACCAGATCTGGAACTATTACAAGGGTGATACGGGAGCAACGGATCCGTTTCAACTGTTTTCGCTGTCCAATGGCCAAGCTGTAGACATCGGCGTGTCGCTGAATGCAGGAGCGAACCAGCCTTGTGCCGCAACGTTCAACGTACTGCCGGCAGGCACTGTGAATCCGGCGTGCAGCGCCTACTTTGACTTTTTCCGTCATGCACGGACACGGACGAGCGCGCCGACGGAACAGTTCAGCATGCAATCGAATTATTTTAAGCCCCTGGACCTGTCCGCCCGCGTGAGTTACACCGGCGGAGACGCGAACATGTTCGGCTACAACCAGTCGTTTGACGGCCGCGAATCGCGGACAAACCTGCGCAATGACCTCATCGCAGGAAATGCGATGGGCCGGCGGGTGGTGGCGACAGCCGATTTTGGCGCGACATGGCATATCACCGACCGGTTGAGCTTCCTTGATTCTTTTTACTTCTCGAATTTCCACAATCCGATGGAATTTGACTCGTCGCAGTGTTCTTTCTTCAGCGCAAATCTACTGACGGGCGCGCGCATCTTCACGCCGCTTTCGCCGGTGCCAATAACATGTAGCGGCCCGGCGGATGGCTCGGCGGGAACGCCGGTTCACTCGGCAAGTTCGGGGGCGGATGTATCGATCGCGCTGAACAGCAACTTCCTGAAACAAGAAGAACGGACGAACCTGGCGGAGTTCGAATACCAGTTCTCGTCCAAGGTAGGCGCGCGGGGCGGATTCCGGTACCGGCACCGCACGATTGCGGATGCATTCTTCTCGGCAAGCACACTGGTGTACTTCCCGAGCAATGCGAATCGCGGATCATGCGCGCTTGTGGCGGGCGTTCTTCCAGCAAGCTGCACAGCGAATGCCGATGGCTCCAATACGTTCGTGACACCCGATCCAAGCCAGGACACCGGTTCAGACGAGATCAACGAGTACGCGGGAGTATTCGGAATCTGGGCACAGCCAACTGCCCATTGGCGGATCAGTTTTGACGCCGACCTGATGAGCGCGGATAACACCTTCACGAGAATTAGTCCACGGCAATCGCAGGAATACCGAATTCGGTCGAAGTACCGGCCGACGAGTTGGCTGAGCCTAGATGGATCGGTGCGCATCTGGGAAGGGCGCGACAACATCGACCAGGTGGACAATTTGCAGCACGATCGGTCGTATGGATTCAATGCGGTATTCCAGCGCGAAGATAAGTTCGCAGTGGAATTGGGATACGACTATAACGACGTATTCTCGCAAATCCTGATTTGCTATGTGAGCAGCACTTCGCCGAAAGGACTGGCACAATGCCCCGGAGTGACCGGACTCGTGCAGCAGCTCTCGACATACACGAATACTTCACAGTACGGACATGTCGACGTGATGTGGAAGCCGGTGCATCGCTTGACGACACATCTTGGCGCGGACCTGACGGGAACGGACGGGAGCGCGATTCTGCTGGACCCGAACGCAGTGCCTGGACCGCTGAATTCGAAATGGCTCAAACCGTATGCGGGCCTTGATTACCGGTTGGGGAAAAACTGGACCGGCAGAGCGTACTGGGGATACTACGGATATCACGAAGACCTGACGGCGCTGTCACAAGACGTATTTGCGCCACGCGGGTTCCACGCGAATACGACAACACTTTCGTTGCGCTATGCGTTCTGACCTGGTGTAAAGTCGGAGCGAACTACGGACGGGATTTGAGCTGAGGAGAAAGAGATGCTGATCAAAACATTACAGAGGGTGGTAGCAAGTGCGGCGGCGTTAGCGATTGCGGGCTTGTTGATGATACCGACAGCAGCGCGCGCGGATGATGGAGCAGCGCCGTTGTATAAAACGAAGTGCGCAGGATGCCATGGCCCGGACGGCAAAGGCGAGACATCGATGGGCAAGGCGCTTAAGCTGCGCGATCTAGGGTCGGCCGACGTGCAGAAGCAGAGCGACGAGGATGTAACGACACTTATCTCGGCGGGCAAGAACAAGATGCCTGCCTTCGGCAAGAGCCTGAGTGCGGACCAGATTAAGGGACTCGTAGGGTACGTGCGGTCGCTGGCGAAGAAGTAGAAAAGGGAGTAGCGGCAAAAGGTTAGGCCGCGGCGGAGCTTGCCCATGATGCGACGTGTAGCGATGATTGCGGCAGTGGGTTTTGCCGGGCTATTTCTGACTGCATCGGCTGACGCGCAAAACGCCGGCGAAACGGTCTACAAGGCGAAATGTGCGTCTTGCCACGGCGCTGACGGCAAAGGCGCGACGCCCGCGGGCAAGGCCACGAAAGCGCGGGATTTCTGCTCGGATGATGTAAAGAAAGAAACAGACGAGGAATGGACGGGGATTATCGTCAAAGGCAAGAACAAGATGCCGGCCTACGATAAAAAGCTGAGCGAGAGCGAAGTGAAGGAAGTTGTGGCGTACATCCGGAGCCTGTGCAAATAGGCAAATGCGAATTCGTGGCGCGCAAATCCACGCGACCCCGGAAGAGTCGCGTAAAGACCATCGTGCAATTCGCTAACCTACTATGAATTCCGGCGAAATCCTTAAAAACTGGACGCGACTTCTGTTCTTCTTGGGTCAGAATTCTCTGACGCTCACAGGAGCCGTGCTCACGACGAGCAGCGCGGTGACGCTGATTGCGTTCTGGGTGTACGACGTCATAATCCCGGGACCTCCCCACCCTTATATAGGAATCCTGCTGTTTCTGGTTTTGCCGGGTGTATTCCTGGTTGGTTTGATTCTGATTCCGACCGGGATTTTGTTGCGCCGCCGGCGGCTGCGAACTGCCGGTCAACTGAGCAACAGTTATCCGCAGGTTGACCTGCACCAGCCGATCGTGCGACACGGGCTAGTTCTCATCGGCGTGGCGACCTTTCTGAATGTTCTGATTTTTGGCACAGCATCTTTTCGCGGCGTGACGTACATGGATTCGACGCAATTCTGCGGACAGACCTGCCATACGGTGATGATACCGGAATTTACGGCGTATCAAGGTTCGCCGCACGCGCACGTGGAATGTGTGGGCTGCCACATCGGCCCCGGAGCTGGGTGGTTTGTTCGCTCGAAACTCTCCGGCGTACGCCAGGTGTTCGCGGTGACGTTCCATACCTACTCGCGCCCGATTCATGCGCCGGTGAAGTATTTGCGCCCGGCGCGAGAGACGTGCGAGCAGTGCCATTGGCCCCAGCGATTCACGGGCGACAAATTCGTGGTGAAGACGACGTACAAAGAAGACGAGAAGAACACACCGCAAACGACAGTGCTGCTGATGAAAATTGGCGGACGGACGTGGCAGGGAGCGGTGGGAATTCATGGACGCCATTTGAACGAGGGTTCGAGGATCCAATACATCTCAATCGACGAGAAACGCCAAGTGATACCCGTGGTGTATTACACAGATGATTCGGGCAAGCAGGTGGAATACGTCTCTTCGGAGATCAAGGCGACGAAGCAGCAGCTGGATGCCGGCGAGCACCGTTCGATGGACTGCGTGGATTGCCACAACCGGCCGACACACGCGTTCGATCTGCCAGAGAATGCAGTGAACCGGGCGATGGCGGGCGGACAAATCAGCGCAGAACTGCCGTACATCCGCAAGGAAGCCTTGGAACTGCTAAAGGTCGAGTATCCTGACCGCGAGACGGCGAAGCAGCAAATCAACGAGGGTGTGAACGCGTTCTACCGCACCAAGTACCCACCGGTCTACGACTCGCGGCGAGCTTTAGTACAGCAGGCAGCTAGCAGCGTCAGCGAAATTTACCTGCGCAACATTTTTCCGGAGATGAAGATGACCTGGGGCGTGCACCCCAGCAATATCGGTCACAACGATTCCCCAGGATGCTTTCGTTGCCACGATGGGAGCCATGCGAGCGCGGACGGTAAGGTGATCGCTAACGATTGCGATACGTGCCACAGCATATTGGCGATGGACGAAGAAAAGCCAAAAATTTTGACCGACCTGGGAATCAAGTAGTTCAACAAGTCGTGCTCCGGACCGGCTTTGCAAATGCGAGTCGAATCGCCGTTTCAGTCAATTGCAAGAACCATGGGATGTTACGCGGCCGTATTGCTGCTCTGTCTCTGCGGCACGATGGCGTGCGCGCAAGGGCAAAAACGGTCTGCGCTGCCGACAGAAGACGAAGGATGCCTCGCGTGCCACGGGCAAGCAGGAATAAAATCGGAAGCGGGAAAAGATATTGCGATTCGTCCCGACCAGCATGCAGCCAGCGCTCATGGAATCCTGGGCTGCCGGACTTGCCACAGCAACATTAAAGATTTCCCGCACCCGACGAAGAGAACTAAGGTCGAGTGCAAAACGTGCCACGCAGAGCGGTCGATTGCGACGACGAAAAGCGTCCACGGCATTCTAGGCGACGCGGCGTGTGCGTCCTGCCACGACAGCGCTCATGAGATTCGGCCGGGGGCGAAGGCCGAACCAGCAAAATGCGCAGAGTGTCACGCAGACGAAGTAAAAGCGTTCGAAGGCAGCATTCACGGGCAAGCGGCGAAGAAGGGTGATCCCGACGCGCCTAAGTGCGAGTCCTGCCACGGAAGCATTCATGAGATTCAAGCCAGCAGCGAAAGCGGCGCGCTGGTGGCGAGGAAGAATCAAGCGGGAGCCTGCGCGCGATGCCACGCAGACCCGGGATTCCTATCGCGGCACAAGATTCCTCTGGTGCGCCCAGTGGAGCAGTATCTGCAGAGCGCGCACGGACGCGCCGTGATGCAAGGGAAGGAAGCGGCGGTGTGTGCGGACTGCCATGGCAGTCATGGAATACTGCCGCCACAAGATCCGGCGTCCCAGGTGAGCCATTGGAACGTCGCTTCGACGTGCGGGAAATGCCACACAGAGATCGCGAAGACTTTTCTCGAGAGCGTGCACGGACAAGCAATCAAGGCGGGAGTACAGGATGCTCCGGATTGTACGTCATGCCACGGCGAGCACCTGATCCTTTCGCCAAGCGACGCGAGTTCTCCCGTAAACGCCGCGCGAGTTTCATCCGAAACGTGCGGGCGGTGCCATGGGGACGCGCGACTCGCGATGCGGTATGGGCTGCCGACGGACCGCGTGCCTTCTTACGCGGAGAGTTATCACGGGTTGGCGAAGCGAGAAGGGTCGATTCGGGCAGCGAACTGCGCTTCGTGCCATGGAATACACAATATTTTTCGATCTAGCGACCCGAGGTCGGCAGTAAATGCGGTGAATATAGGGAAGACCTGCGGCAAATGCCATGAAGGAATGGACGACAAGGCCGGGATTGGCCCCGTGCACGTGCAAGGCGCCGCGAGCACAGGGCATCCCGTCGTGCGCTGGATTCGGGGAATCTACCTCGTGCTGATTCCGCTGACGCTGGGGTTCATGCTGATCCATAACGCACTGGATTTGTTCGCGAAGATGCGGAGGCCGAGGCGAGCACATGGTGGCGGTCGGGGAGATGGACAATACGTCGTCCGGATGAACTTGTGGTTCCGAATCGCTCATTGGGGAGTGATGGTGAGCTTTCCGACGCTGGTACTCACAGGATTCGCATTGAAGTATCCAGACAGCTGGTGGGCGAAGCCGTTCCTTCTGTGGGAGAGCCATGTGGCATTCCGAGGAGGATTGCATCGCATAGCCGGAGTGGCGCTGCTCGCGGCGACGCTGTACCACGTGGTGCATCTGGCGGTAAACCGGCGGGACCGCAAATTCGTTAAAGCGATGCTGCCAAAGGCGCAGGATATCAAAGATTTGTTGGCAGTGATGTCCTACAACCTCGGACTTAGAAAAGATGCGCCGACATTTGGGAAGTTCAACTATGCAGAAAAGTTGGAGTACTGGGCATTCTTGTGGGGCACGGCAATTATGGCGGTCTCGGGATTTCTGCTGTGGTTCAATGACTTCACGCTGCGGCATTTCGCCAAATGGGCGACGGACGCGGCGACGGCCGTACACTGGTATGAGGCGCTGCTGGCAACATTTTCGATCTTGCTTTGGCACTTCTATCTGGTGATTTTCGATCCATTGGTCTATCCGATGGAAACGGCATGGGTTGACGGAAAAGTGCTGGCAGAACACTACAAGGCATCGCGGCCAGAATATTTAAGAGCTTTAAAACAAGCAGGGATGGTGCGCGACAGTACCGAAGCTACCGATAACCATAGTGCGGACGACAATGAGAAGGAGCAAAACGGAAACTGACGAAGCGAAGAGAACGCAGATGCCAGTGGCACTCCTCGTCGGACTATGGTTTTGAGCCGGAGGGCGGAGGCTGTTGCTGGGCGTTAGGCTGTGAATTCGTCGTGCCCAGCATTTCCTGAAAATTGGGCAGTTTGCCGTGAACTTCGCCCTGGGCGGGCGGAGTGTGAGGATTAGCATTCGGGTCGGGATGCTGAATCATACCGCCTGGTGTGGATTTCTTGACGACCTTCCAGTTCCCTTCCTTCTTTTCGAGTTGATAGGAAACTTGCATGGCGGCGCCGGCAGGTGCTCCGGTTTTCGGGCGGAAGCTGACGTCGGCGGTAGCCTGATTATTTTGAATCGAGACGTTGGCGAAGTCGGTTTCGAAGGCTTGCATGTTGAGCGTGCCGAGCGAGGAGAGATGCTGGCGCACCGCGGCGCGGACGGCTTCGTCATCGGACGGTTTTTGTTTGCAACCAGAGGCGGAAGCAAGGGCCAGGGTGCAAAACGCGATGGCGATTTTGAGAAGAGGCTTTTTCATAGAGACCTTATACAAAATTGTAGCGCCATTTTCGCTGGGACGCGGATACAAATTCGCGCGGCGTTTCGCGCGTAACGCAGCCAGAAAGAACGCTACTACTTCCCTCTGCCGAGCTCTCTCTTAAATCCAATCTTGTTCATCATCGGTTGAATTTCAGGGTTGGACATGAACAGTTTCCAAATCAGGCCCGTGCGGTAATTTTCAATCATTACAGTGATGGGCGCCTGATTCAGACCCATGTAGATGGGTGAATACCAATTAGCACCGGCGTTGTAAGCATCGCGCGGGCCGTAGATATCCCATAGATTTGGCCCAAGGTCACGATAAAAATGTTTGAAGGCGGCCATCGAGGCGTCGGGCGTGTACGGAAACGATGCCAGGGCCCCTGTTGGAGTGAGCGTGCCGTTGTCGCTGCGTTCGTCGGGCGCGTGCGCGCCGTAGTCGTGTTGGTCGTCGCTCGCGGTGATGCCCCACGCGTTTGGTCCATAGCCGGGGAATTTTTTCGGATTGCGGACGCAGTATTCAAGATTGATACGAGCGAGGCCGCGATTGTTTTCGAAGTAGTTGGTGAAGCGATCCCTGGCGTGCGGGTCGAAGGCCATGTACGAATAGTGCGTGAAAAAGAGAGGGCCACCGGAGCCAACGCCAACGTCGAGCTTTATTCCAAAGTAGGTTTGGCCGTTCGTGTAGTGATCGCCGTCGATTGTGCCGCCCCAGCCTCGGCGATAGTCAATTGCCGTTTGCGATTGCCCAGCCCAACCCGAATAGTACAGTTCAGCGGGAACCGGGTGGGTCGGCGATGCTATAGCCAGCAGATACACAATCATCGTCTCGTTGAATCCCGTGAGGCGATGTTTTATCTGACCAGCCCAATTGGACGACCAGTGCCAGTAAAGGGCATCGCTGTCCGCTCCTCGACGATACCAATCCCATTCGACTCCTTCCCACAATCCGGTGATTCGAGAGCGTAAATCTTGTTCGGCGGCGCTTGGCGCGTTGAAGTATTGGCGAGCGGCGAGCAAGCCCTGCACGAGAAACGCAGTCTCGACAATATCGCCGCCATCGTCGTAAATGCCGAACACGGGAAGAGTTTGTGCGGAGCGCCCATCCATGAAGTGCGACCACGCGCCGTGGTAGCGCGGCGCTTTTTCCAGAAAACCGACGATTCGCTGAAAGCGGTCGATAGACTGCGCGTGGGTGATAAAACCACGCTCCGTGCCGACGACAAGGGCCATGATGCCGAAACCGCTCGCTCCTGTGGCGACGATGCGATGGTCGCCGGGAATGCTCTCGAGGGCAGTTCCAGAGGCGGGATGAGCCCCGTCCCAGTAATAGCGGAAACAAGCTTCCTGCAACATCGTGAGCAGTTCGTCGTCGGACATCGCGTGGGTGGCCGCCGCCACGACGGTGGATGCTGGAGATTCGCGATAAGCGCGATCGACAGCAACGATTCTGTATTCGGCTTTTACACCGACTTTGCCGAGAAAATCGGTGAACCGAGTGACGCCTGGAATCTGAATGCCGACCGGCGTAAATGGCGCACCGCCAAATGAACGGTCAATTCGGTAGTACTGCAAGCCGGACTCTGGTGAGGTTTGCCACGTCAAATCGACGTGGCGCTCATAGCCTTTGGCTAGCAGATCTCGCGGGGGCAAAAGAGTTGCGACGTCGTTTGCCGAATTATCTCCGTCTATTTTCATTTCATCGACGATCACAACATGCGGCGTGTTATCGGAGATGCCCTGAGAAAAAACGACGGACTGGAGTGTATTTGGTTCGAAAGAGTAAATCGAGGCTGTGTGAAATGAGGCAAGCGGAATCTTGAGCTGAATCCATTTATTGGCGGGGAGGTTTCCGCCGAAGGAGGAAAGGTCGAGCTTCGCAGAAAACTGTCCACGCGTGTCGAGGAGGCTCACGCGAGGCAGTGCGGCTGCGGCGAGGCCTTCTGGCGCGTAACACCAAACGTACAAATTCGCGCCCTCAAAATGAATGGGACGACCGCGAAATCTGACGACATCAATCTGGGCCGTCCAACCGCCGTTGGGAGCAGAAGTCCAGGCAAGACGGAGAGCGGTCGGCGGAGAAAGAGAAATTCTTGATTCAACGGGAATCTTTTCGTTTTCCAGTTCAAGTGTGCTGGGAGAAGCGGCGTGGCCATAACTGTAGAAATAGTTGTCACGCGTCAAACTGTTGTCGAAAATGACGTGCTCGTAGTAGCGGCTATCGGCGAGGGTTTGCGCCGGACATACGAGAATTACAAAAAGCCAAGCGGCGCAGACAAATGAAAACAGCGACACGAGCTTCCGGATAAAGAGTTGCGGCAAGAACGGGTGAAGCGTTAGAAACGAACGCGAAGAGGTGTTCATAAAATAGGAGGGACTATACCTCGTCGAAATCCAGTAGTAAACCGATTTATTCAACGTTATGAGGGTATCGGAGCGGTGCTGGCACGGACGATCAGAACCGGTTCCACGACAATCTCTTTCGGGTACGAGTCCTGCGCAGAATTCGTGATTCTTTGCAAAAGTGTTTCCGCCGCCGTCAAGCCCATTTGACGAAGAGGCTGGCGAACAGTAGTGAGAGCGGGATTCTGGAACGCGGCACTTTGGATATCGTCGAAACCAACAACAGAAACTTTGTCTGGCACGGGACGGCCGGACTCGCGCAGCGCCTGAATTGCGCCGATTGCGTAAACGTCATTGAAGGAGAAAAGTGCGGTGAACGAAGTGCCGGAGCCAAGTAGTTCCTGGGTGACCTTGTAACCCAGTTCGGGAGATGAAGATTCACCTTTTAGCTGTACAACCAAGCGCTCATCAATTGTGATACTGAGTTTGGCGGCGGCTTCCTTAATCGATTGCCAACGGATCGCCGTATCCGAGCTAAATTCCTGCCCCTTAATGAAGGCAATTTTGCGATGACCGAGGCTATGCAAGTGTTCAAGCGCGAGCATCGCAGCACGGGCGTGATTCAAAACGATATTTGTAACGCCGGGAATTTCGCGATGGCCGGAAACGGCGATCGAAGGAATTTGCAAACCTTCGGCAACGGCCGTGTCTACCGCAATGAGCCCTTCCACAGCCCGCTGCTGGAGGAGCAGCGGATATTCTTCGAGAAGGTCGGCCCGGTGGCGGTGGCTCACGACAAAATAGAAATATCCTTCCTGCAAAAGATGATCTTCGATTCCGGACATGACGAGCGCCGCATAGCCTTCGCTGATTTCCGGGACAAGGACGCCAATGGTATAGCTGCGCTGCTGGCGGAGCGAACGGGCAAGATGATTTGGCCGGTAATTGAGCTCGTGCGCGGCCTTGCGAATCAACTCCTGCGTATGTTGAGGAATCGATTTCGCGTTGGGCGAGCGGTTCATGACGAACGAAACGGCGGCCTGAGACAAACCGAGGTGCTCTGCCAGCGATTTGAGGCTGACGGAAGGGCGAGACGCGGGCGCGCGATGTGGTGGCCCTGATTTGGCGCGAGACATAAGTAGTCGGGCCGTAGTCTGACACAGGGATAGAACGGGAGCAAGCACGAGAACGAAAGCAAGAGGCTAACGAATGAGCGAGGAAATGCTGCTTGAAGCGTGTAGTAAAGCGATTTACTATTGCATGCGGCGCGAGCGGTAAAACGCGTCGGGACCAATCCCCCGATCAAGGCGTTTATGCATTGGGTTGATGATAGTACAGTGAACCCGGACATCGGGCGCGGCAGCGAGGAGCAACTAATCCCGTGAAAACTCGGCGCGAATTACTAAGGTTGGCAGGGTTCGGACTGGCTGGACTTCCGGTCAGTGGATTCGGCGTCGGCCAAGACCCGTCGAGCAAGCGGTTCGCGCCGCCATCCGGTGAACCGTATCAGGGCACGGACGAACAACTCCTAGACGACATTCAAAGAGGCGCTTTCGAGTTTTTCTGGAACGAGTCAAGCGCGAAAACCGGACAGACGAAAGATCGCGCGCTCTCTGCCGGCAGCGATACGCGAAAAATGTCCAGCATCGCTGCGACAGGGTTTGCGCTGACAGGCCTGTGCATCGGAGACCGCCGCGGCTACCGAAAGCCAAATGAGATTCGCGAACGTGTGAGAACAACGCTGCGATTTCTGGCAAATGAACTCCCAAACGTGCACGGATTTTTTTACCACTTTATCGACATCGAAACCGGCGCGCGGTGGGAGAATGTCGAGCTTTCGTCTATCGATACTTCCCTGCTTCTCTGTGGTGTTCTAACGGCGAGGCAGTATTTTAGGGATCAGGAGACGAAGGATCTGGCGACGAAGATTTACGAGCGAGTCGACTGGCCGTGGATGTTGAATGGCGGCAAAACTTTGTCGATGGGCTGGAAACCGGAGTCTGGATTTCTCGATGCGAGGTGGGAGCACTACTGCGAGTTAATGATGATTTATTTGCTGGCAATTGGCTCGCCAACGCATCCAGTGGCGCCGAGTTCATGGGACGCGTGGACTCGACCTGTCATTCGCTACCAAGGACTCGAGTTTATTTCGGGTGACGATCCGATTTTTACGCATCAATATTCGCACGCGTGGTTCGACTTCCGAAGGAAACGTGACGCGTACACGAACTACTTTGAAAACTCCGTGAAGGCAACGAAAGCGCACAAGCTGTTCTGCTTGTCGTTGCGGGATCGCTTTCCAGATTACAGCGAAGAACTTTGGGGGATCAGCGCCTCGGATTATGAGAATGGCTATACGGCGTGGGGCGGTCCACCAACACAGGGACCGATTGACGGAACGATTGTTCCTTGTGCCACCGGCGGCTCGCTGCCGTTTTTGTTCGAAGATTGCATGCGAGTTTTGCGCACGCTTCGCGGGCCGTATGCAAAACGAGCTTGGACGAAATACGGATTTGTGGATGCGTTCAATCCCTTGGGGCAGTGGACGGACAAAGACACACTCGGAATCGATCAGGGCATTGTGATGGCTATGGCTGAGAATCACCGCACTGGTTTCGTGTGGGAGCATTTCATGAAAAACGAAGAAGCGCGGCGCGGAATGGAGCGAGTGGGATTTCGCGCGGAATGATGATCGGACGATTGGCTTATGCTTTGATGCCTTCACCTTCGACGATGGTGATGTAGCGATCGATGGGAAGATCCGTGAACAATTCCACGCGACCACCCGGCTGGGGCCAGCGGATTTCGAGGCGATCGATTTTGGGCCGCGAGCCGATGCCCAAGACTTCGCGCGGATCGTGCGAAGCGAGATAACTGCCACCGGCAGTTTTCAACTTACTGCGCTTGAGATCGCCCGCTTGCCAAATAATGCGCGCGCCGATGGCGTCCGAGTTTGCTTTCTTTCCGACAAGTTTGATGCCCAGCCAATGATTGTCCTTGGCGGCAAGATTCCTCAATAAAACCGGCGCGCCGTTGTTAACCGCGACGAGAACGTCAACCGCTCCGTCGTTGTCAAAGTCGCCGATTGCCATACCCCGCGCGGCGAAGCTTTCTGAAAATGCCGGACCGGCCGAAGAGCTGACGTTGTCGAAGCTGCGTCCATTGTTGTGAAAAAGCAGCAAGGGCTCTTTGTAAGTGACGTGCGTCGAGTGCACTTCGATCTTGTCGTCCGGATGTCCATTCGCGATGAACAGATCCTGATTGCCATCATTGTCATAATCGAAGAACTTTACACCCCAGCCGCTCATGAGCCGAGTCGTACGGCCAATTCCGGTGGTACCGGCCACGTCGTCGAAAGATTCGTCGTGACGATTGCGATAAATGGCGTACATCTCCTGGTCCACGTTGGTGACGAACAGGTCTTGCCAGCCGTCCTGATCGAAGTCCGCGGAGTCTACGCCCATGCCCGATCTAGCTCGGCCGTCTTGACTGAATGCAACTCCGGAGGCGAGGCCAATTTCTTCAAATTTACCGTGACCACGGTTTCGAAAGAGAAAATTCTGGACGGTGTCGTTCGCGACGAAAAGATCCATCCAGCCGTCATTGTTGATATCGGTCGCGACAACTCCCCACGCCTTGCCGAGAACTTTACCGATACCCGACTCCGTCGTTACGTCCGTGAATGTGCCGTCGCCGTTGTTGCGGAAGAGCAGACTTCGCGTTGGGGGATAAACACTTGGAATGCAGTAAAAACGTTCACCGGTGCGCTCATTGCCGCAGAACTTGTTCTTGGATTTATCGAACTCGACGAACCGGCAAACGAACAAATCGAGTTTGCCGTCGTTGTCATAGTCGAGCCAGACTGCGCTCGAAGACCAACCAGGCGCGGCAAGGCCCGATTTTTCAGTCACGTCGGTGAACGTTCCGTCACCGTTGTTGCGGTAGAGAATATTTCGGCCATATTGAGTCACGTAAAGATCGGGCAGGCCGTCGCCGTTGTAGTCGCCGACCGCGACGCCCATGCCGTAGCCTCCTCCAGCGACGCCCGCCTTACCGGTGACGTCAGTAAACGTTCCGTCCCGATTGTTTTTGTATAGAGCATTTCGCAGCGGCGGACTTGGATCGAAAAAGTCACACTTGCCGCTATTTACGAGATAGATGTCCATCCAACCGTCGTTGTCGTAATCGAGAAATGCGCAGCCGGCGCCGGTTGTTTCCGGTAGATAGTATTCGGGCGAACGGCCATTGACGTGACGCCAGGAGATGCCGCTTTGAGCGGCGGGTATCTCTTCAAAGGGCGCTAAATTGGTCGGCCGGTCGGGCGAATGGAACCATGACGGCGTTTTTTTCCTTGCAGTAGCTGCGCCATACGCCGAGACGAGCGTGCGCAGAAAGTTTCTCCGCGTAAATCCCATCATCGACTTCCTCGATCAGTCGCGTCGCTCAAATGTGTTTCACACCTTCGCCTTCGACGATCGTAATGTAGCAGTCGATCGGCAAGTTCGTGAATGTCTCCACTTTGCCGCTCGGCAGCGGCCACTGAATCTTCAGTTCGTCGATTTTCTGATTTGAACCGATCCCCAAGACGACCCGTGGATCGTGCGACGACAAAAAACTGCCGCCTCCCACCTTCAATTGGCTCCGCTTCACCGTGCCGCCAATCCAGGATAGCTTTGCGCCGATTGCATCAATATTGCATTTCTTTCCTATAAGCTTGACGCCCAGCCAATGATGACCGGCAGCAGCATTGTTTTTCAACAGAAGCGGCGCGCCGTCATTTACGGATACCAGCACATCGATCGCACCATCGTTGTCAAAGTCTCCGATCGCCATTCCTCGCGCGGCAAAGTTACGCTCGAAGGCCGGCCCCGCCGCGGCACTAGCATTTTCCAGTGTACGGCCACTATTGTGAAAAAGTAGCAGCGGTTCGAGATAGTTGACATGGCTCGAATGCTCTTCGATTTTATCGTCGGGATGTCCGTTCGCGATGAATAGGTCTACGTTACCGTCGTTGTCATAATCGAAGAATTTCAGTCCCCAGCCGCTCATCAGGAGAGTTGCACGCGCGAGGCCGGTTGGACCAGCAAGATCTTCAAAGGCCAGGTAGTGGTTATTGTGATAAATCGAATACATCTCCTGATCGACGTTCGCGACGAATAAATCCTGCCATCCGTCCTGATCAAAATCAGCTGAATCAACACCCATGCCGCCGCGTACACGGCCGTCCTGGCTGAAGGCGACACCTGCGTCCAAGCCGATTTCGGAATATTTTCCGTGCCTTTGGTTGAGAAACAGAAAGTTCTGAACGGTATCGTTGGCGACGAATAGGTCCATCCAGCCGTCGTTGTTGACGTCCGTGGCGACAACACCCCACGCTTTTCCGAGTACTTTTCCTATGCCGGATTCTATGCTGACGTCGCTAAAGGTGCCGTCACCATTGTTGTGGAAAAGCCAACTCCGCGCCGCTGGATATGTGCGTGGGCTACAGTTGTACCGCTTTCCTGTGCGCTCATTGCCGCAAAAAACGTGTTTCGACTTATCAAAGTCTGCGAAGCGGCAAACGAAGAGATCGAGCCTGCCGTCATTGTCATAGTCGAACCAAACCGCACTGGAAGACCAGCCCGGCGCAGCGACGCCAGCTTTCTCAGTGACGTCCGTGAACGTTCCGTCGCCGTTGTTGCGATAGAGAATGCTCCGTCCGTATTGCGTCACGTAAAGATCGGGGAATCCGTCAGCGTTGTAATCCCCGACGGCTACACCCATTCCATAGCCGCCGCCTGCAACGCCAGCTTTTGCCGTGACGTCAGTAAAGGTGCCATTTCGATTGTTCTTGTAGAGAGCGTTACGCAACGGCGGATTCGGGTCGTAAAAATCGCATTTGCCACTGTTAACGAGATAAATGTCGATCCACCCGTCGTTGTCAAAATCGAAAAAAGCGCAGCCGGCTCCGGTCGTTTCGGGAATGTAGTACTCCGGGGACCGTCCGTTTACGTGACGCCAGGAGATTCCAGTCGTTGCGGCTGGAATCTCTTCGAAGAGGGGCCGGTTATTTTGTTGCGTGTCGAATTCGGTGTTGCCGGATGTTTTGAAAAATGGCAACGGGCTGGCTAGAGTGAGTCCGCCGGAGATACCCAACTGTGCTCCGAGTGCCCTTAGAAATGCCCGTCGACTGCAGGACAAGGGCGATCGCCGACTATGCAGGAGGGGCGAGTGGATTGAAGGCATCACTCCTGCGGCTTCTCCTTGTCTAAAGGCTTGCCTTCACCGCCATAAATCGTCGGACCTTGCTCCTTCGCGGCCAAAGCATTCAAGCGAGCAAATTCTGCTCGGGCTCTGACGGCATCCGACTTCCGCCCAACCTGCGCGTAGGCTTTGCCCAGAGCGAAGTATATTCCCGGCTCAGTCGCGAATGATTTTCGCGCAATTTCAAGTTCAGGAATTGCTCCTGCCGCGTTCCCAGTGTCCAGTCGAAGCTTGCCGAGAATGTAATGCGCAAACGGAAGCGCCGGCGCAAGCCGGGCAGCCTCCTCCGCATACTTCAAACCATCTTGCGGCTCCAGCTGCTCGCGCGCAACGGCAATTTCCAGCATCGAATTCACATGCTTCGGATCGCGCTTCAGTTCCAATTCAAACTGCCGGATTGCGTCGTTACCGTCATGCGTTTGTAGCAGAAGTCTGCCGTAGGCAAAGTGCAGATTAGGATAGTCCGAGAATTCGTCGACGAGTTGTCCATATTGTTCTTTCGCCCGGTCAAAGTCGTTTGCGATGAACAGCGCCTCCGCTTCGCCAGCGCGATCCACGACCACAGCGCCCGGCGTCCCTTCGGCAGGCGCCTGCTGCGACTTGATTAAGAGCGCCGCGAGTCCGAGACCGCTGATCAATTCCTTCGTCTTGATTCGGTCTTTGACCAGTTGGCCGAAAGATTCCTTGGCCGCGCCGTATCGGCCTGCGCGCAGCTGAAGCACTCCCAAATGATAGAGCGCGACGGTGCGGAGTTGAACGTCTTTCAGGATGCCCAGCTGCTCGGCCGCAAGCAGATTCTTGAGAGAAGGAGCGTCCTTTCCGAGTTCAAATTGACACAGACCGAGCATCGCGTGAGCCGTTCCGTTTCGAGGATCGAGAATAATCAGCCGCTGGAAGGATCGCGCAGCGTCGGCGTAGTGGTCTAGATCGTACTGAATTGCGCCCAACGACCACCACCCATCCGCCCATCGGGGGCGGATGGCAAGAGCTTTCTCATACAGGGCCCCGGCTTCACCGAGCCGGTTGGCATCGCGGGCTTCTGCCGCGCGCTTGGAAACGATTGAGAAGCTTGGAGCTGAGGAGCTTGATTGTGGACAAACGCGATCGGGGAGAACCAGAGGGAATGCCATGAGAGCCAAAACGACGAAAGGCCGAAATCCAGTGGGCAGCGCACAGCCTGGAGGAATCTCACAGCGAGGCCACAGCTGGATTCGAAACACGCGCATTCGAGTAGTGTAAAAGAAAAGCTGCCAACGAGAGAAATCCCGGGGTGGGGGGCTCGTTGGCAGCATCTGTTGGCACAAACGGCGGCGCGGTGGCGAAACACCGCGTCGCCGGAAAAGGTTAATCAAAAGTTGAATCTGGCCTGCAATTCAATGGTGCGCGAACCGAGCGCGTTCTGCGCCTCACCGAAGTGCGGGTCGAGAATGTTGATTTGCGGGTTGAACAGGTTCAACTTGTTGAACAAGTTGTAGAAGTTGGCGCGAAATTCGATTTTCGCATTCTCGCCGATGATCTTCATGGCGGGAAGACCAAAGGCCTTGCTGAGCGTCGCGTCCACGTCGAAATAACCCGGACCGGTGAACATATTTCGATGAATTCCCGGAACGGTTGGAACCGGGCCTACGCTCTGCTGACCGGCCGGACATTCCGCAACCGGAGGATTCGGAAAGAGGCAATCAAACAGAACGCCACCGGAGACATTCGGAGGCGTGAAGAAGGCCGATCCTCCACCAGCGACGGAGGCATTGCTGCGATAGGACGGGCTGAACCCACCGAGGTAGGCTGCGGGAAGGGCTTGGCCGGGACCAGCGTTGCTGGAAGAGCCAGCTCCATTCTTTCCGAAATTGTAGACGGGGTCAAAACCGCCGTCCAAGTCGCCAAGGTTATAAACGGGAGTCCATGGGAATCCGGTGTGCGCGTTGAGAATGCCGGAAATACTCCAGCCACCCGCAATCTTTTCCAGCCATGTGTTATCTCCACGGAAAATTCTGGGTGTGTAGATGCCGTACAGCTTAAACGCATGACGGGTGTCATAGTCGGATGTGGCGTAGCCGGTTGCGAGGTTGTATTGGTAGAAACCGCCGGCATAAGCATTCGAACCAGAGTCTATGCTGTGGCTCCAGCGGTATTGGGTATCAATCAGGAAGGAATTCGCAAACTCGTGCTTCAGTTCGAGGAGTAGAGCATTGAAGTTGGAGTTGCCGTCATTCGCGTAATAGGTGACTCCATTTACGACAGGATTGAAGGCGAAGCCCAGTGGCGCACCCACGTCGTACAGGTTGTAGTGTTCCGTAAGATGGCGCGTGGTGCTGCCCTGATAGCCGACACTGGCGACCCATCGGCGAGGCAATTCGTATGACGCCCCAAGCGTGTAGTGATAGGTGTAGGTCGTCGGTTCATTCGCCGGAAACGCGGTCAAAGAAATAGGCGAACTGCCGGCGACGGGCAAATTGGTTGTCGAGTCGAAGGTTACGAGCGCATTCGAATTTGCGGCATATCCGTTCGGGTTGTGCACGTCGGTCGGAAACGTGTTTGCGTCATACAAAAGCTTGCAGGTGCTTGTGACCGCTGGACCACTCGGGCACGGAAAGTTTGGCTGGTTATCCACGAACGGCGGGTTGAAGCGGCCGTCCAGCGAGTTGGATTGCACAATGCCGTTGAAAGCCACCCCAAGACCTCCGCGGAATACGAGCCGGTTGCCAAAATCGCGGCCGACGAGGGACTTTGGACTCCAGGCGAACCCAAGCTGGGGGCCAAAGTTGTGTTTGCTGGCGTTATAGAGGTCGCCGCCTGTGCGCACCCTCACGTCTGTAAAGGCATTGGCGCCTTGACCTAGCACAACTGTCGCCAACTTGCCGTTCTTCGCAGAGACCGGTCCAAAGTACTCCCAGCGCAGTCCCAAGGTGACGGTCAGGTTCGACTTCACCTTGTAATTGTCCTGAAAGAACAGACCGATCAGATTGTTGCGGAGGTCCTTGCGCAACGCCGAAGGTACGCCGGTTTGCGGGTCGGATTGCGCGTTTTCCGAGATGGGAGCGTCGTTTAAGAAATCCCAAATGTTGTTGAAGGTGTAGCTAGGACGGTCTGCCCAGAAGGGGGCGTCCACGGAGAGCAGGTGAGTAAATTCGCCACCCATCTTCATCGTGTGCGCGCCATGTACTTTCGTTAAGACGTCCTTGGCTGCATACGTCCACTGGTCGAAGCCGTTAAAGGAACCGATTCCGTAGCCCTCCAATGGGGCGCCTCCGTTGCCGAGTGAGCCGACGACGTTGAAGCTCACTTGAGGAAGGCCAAAGGGTCCGTTGGGGTTGCTCGCCAGGTCTTTATTGATCCAGCCTGCAGCGTTGACGCGCACTTCGTTTAGCAAGCTCGGACTAAACGTATGGTCCCAAAGAACGGTCATAGCCCGGTTGGTGTATGTCGAATTGAACAGGTTCATCAGGCGGTCGCCGTTGCCATTCAGACCGCTGCTGGTGTTCGGCACATAGTAGATGCTGAACGCCAACAGGTCCTTGCTGGTGGCATTGAAATCCATCCGCCCGTTGTACTGCCGATGCGTACTGTTCGTCGGCTGTACCGTGCTGAAAAAAGCGATGTCGGGGCCTCCGTCAAGATTGCTCGTCGCGCCCGTGCCGTTTCCGCCGGTACCGTAATCCACCTGCGTGCAATTCCCCAGAAGGTCTGTGTGATAGCAACCATTGTAGGCAGGGTCCACGTTTCCGATCCCTGCCGTCAGAGGAGATCCAATGTCCAGTCCCTTGCCGGTGATTTCAGCACAGTTTGCCACAGGCTGATTGGCGGTCACGTGCGCGGCGTCGATCAAACCGACGTCGGCGCAGGTTTTTTCAACGAAGGTGCCGCCGTTCGGTGCAACCCCGTTGAACGTGAGGAATTTCGCTGCATTCGGCCCGCCCGCGAGCGCGCGATATTCGGGAGTTTCGTAAAAGTTGCCGCCGGTTCCCTGCTTGGCGTTATTGCTAAGGGTCTCGTACGAGAAAAAAGCGAAGAGGCGATTCTTGAGAATTGGCCCACCGGCACTGCCGCCCCAGTCGTTGAAACGACTAGAATCACGCACGTTAGACCCGTTGTAGCCGTTATATTTTGTAAAGGCGTCCAGACCCGGGCGATGAGCTTTGAAGTAGAGACTGCCGTGGTACTGATTCGTGCCATTTTGTGAAATCACCTGAACTTGCGCGCCGCGATAACGTCCATTTTCCGCGTCGTAGTTGTCCGTAACGATTTTCACTTCCTTGATGGAATCCTCGTTCGGGGTAATAACGGAAGTGCCGCCCCAAGTAACGCTGGTCGTGCCGACGCCATCGATTTGATAGTTGTTTTCCCCGGTGCGTGCACCGTTGGCGGTGATCTGACCGCCGTTTTCAATCTTAAACACGCCATCGACTCCGCCCGTGCCGCCGATGGTGGTGGATGGCAAATTCTGCGTTCCGCCTCCCGCACCTTGTGCGCCGTCTCCGAAAGCCCCTGGCGCCAATTGCAAAAGTTGAAATGGGTCACGGCCGAAGGATGGCAAGTTCTGAAACTCGCGCTCAGTCACGGTACCCTGAAGGTTGGAGGTCTCAGTGTCGATGAGCGGCGCTTCGTTACCGTTCACAGTCACTGACTCGGAGACTTGTCCAACGTCGAGCTGGACGTTTAGAGCGTTCGCCTGCTCAGAGATTACACCGAAACTCTTGATGGTTTTTGCCTTGAAACCCTGTTTTTCTACTGTGACTGTGAACTTGCTGGGAGGTAGCCCGTTGAAGTTGAAGATGCCGCCTTCACCGCTGGTAGTCGTGTACTTCTGGCTTGTCTCTTCATTCTGCAGCGTTACAGTTGCGCCGACCACTGCTTCCCCTTGCGGGTCGGTCACGACGCCCTGGATCGAAGCCCGATACTGTGCCTGGGCCGCGCTTGCAAGGAAAACTGCAACAATAGATAAAAATATCCCGCGGAAAAAATGCTTGGATCGTTCCATTACACTCCTCCACCCCTCTAGATTCATGCCTTGAAGCTGTCTTGCACCCTTTACTAAATCGGTTAACTACACATTTGCGCGAGTATATGAATGAATTTTTTCGATGTCAATCATTTTTTCCCCGCATAGGGCCGGTCGCACGGAAGTCAGTGTGCTGGCGGGTGCGCCGAACGTCGGTGGCTACTCTGATAGGCAGGCGACAGGCGAAATGAGCGATCGGATGGTGAAGCAAAGGAAGTTAACGCGCACGAACTCGACGCTTTGGGATCGCGGTTGGCATCATGGCCGTCGGTAGCTCGGTTCCCATCATCAAGGCTCTCGAAAGCCCGGACAAGGCACAGCACACGAGCGAGTCCGAGAGTTGCCTCCGGGCCCTGGCTTAGGAAGCAAAT
>Ga0247694_1000103_pt1 | contig 29410 bp, 20 predicted proteins | sample CNK35_metaG_FD_182736 | JGI IMG/M metagenome (GOLD analysis project Ga0247694, IMG submission 182736) | Soil microbial communities from Purdue University Martell Research Forest, Indiana, United States - CNK35 | ecosystem: Environmental > Terrestrial > Soil > Temperate forest > Bulk soil...
CTTCCGACTTGAATCATTACGAAGATGACGCAACAACGCGAGTGAAAGACAGCAAAGCGATCGACAAGCTCCTGGCGCTGGACGCGCGCGGCCTGTATGACACTTGCCGGAATGAGGAGATTTCCATGTGCGGACTGGGGCCGACCGTCGTGATGCTCACAGCGCTGAAAGAATTGGGGAGAACGCAAGCCGAGTTGGTGCGGTACTCGACGTCAGGTGATGTTTCCGGAGATTTCAGCGCCGTGGTGGGATACGCCGGAATGCTGTTTTTTTGATCGCTGCAAGCTGCACGCGAAAAACATCAAGCTAGGTGATCCTGCTGCAAAAGAAAAACGGCTCCAACTCCTGGAGCCGTCTTCGTTTCCTAAATTTTCAAAGAATAAGAATTACATCAATGCGGACGTCCGCCACCCCCACGGGAAGGAGCGGAAACGTGCGGAGCGGGCGCGGAAGGAGCAGACGATCCGCGAGAAGCGCCACCACCACCTCCTCCTCCGGTAAAGACCGTGCCGCCACCGCGATAGCCGCCACCGCTGCTTGAGGAGCGTGGTGCCGGCGGCGGAGCCATCGAGCGCGAAGGAGGAGCTGTGGCGCGGGCCGATGTGGGCGCCACGGGAATGCGGATGTTTGTTGCTCGGGCCGGATTATTTCTTCCTGGTTCCAGTACGTGATCGTTTCTAGTCGTGCCAGGTGTATTTCTTCCCGCGAGCGCTTCTGTGCTCCCGCCGGCGGCGGGGGGTGCAGAATTTGTGTTGACAAAGCGGTGCTCGCGCGCATCGTACACGATGGAAGAGTTGGCGCTGTGCGAAACGATGCGGGGCCCGCTGCTTCCTTCAAGAATCGAGCGCGAAGTTCGCGCAGGCGCGGTTGTAGCCACGAGACCGCTGCTCAGGGCATCACGAGGCGGGGACTTGAGAGTTTCCCATCTTTGATTGCCTGCTGGGGACAGGACTGGCGCCGTTCCGCTCCGAGTTCGCTCGGCGGAAAAAACACCATGCTCCAAATTCAGGGGAGTCTTGCCAGGCTTGTCGAGCGGGTTCATGGGCACGATGCCAAGTTTGCCGTTCTGGCGAACGAAAACAGCGGTTGAGGCCCGATAAACAGGGCGAGGCGGATGCACTATGGGCCGAATCGGCCTTCTCGGGAAACCTCCAGAGCCACCGTAACCGCCATAGCCATAATAAGCGGGCGGCGAATAAAACCAGCCGCCACAAGATGCGTCGAAGAGCCAGCCGCCATAATGATAGGGAGCCCAACCCCAGGGCTGGTAGCTGGCAAAGGTCCAGCCGAAACCGGGATCCCACAGCCATTGGCCCATGGTGAATGGAGACCAGCCGAGACTCACGCCGAAAGGCCGCCAACCGTAGCCGAACCCACCGCAGGAAAACCAAGAGCCATATGTGTAGAGATCGGCGTAGCCGGGCACATAGTAGGGAGAATTTGTATACTGCAGAGAAGCGTTCGTGGCGGTGGAAACGGTATCAATGCGGCCGGAGACCCAGTGATCGAACTCATCATCGCCGGAAAGCCGGCCGAGGCTTACGGAATCTTCTCCTGCCTTCATGGCGAGGGACTGGCCCTTGCTGAGCTGCGTCGTTTCTTTCTTGTGCAGGACGGAAGCGTGCCCTGTCAGAACTTCCACGTTGCTGCCATCGTCAAAATTGTTGATCCGGAAGGAGCCTTTGCCGCTGGCTTCGACCGTAAAATCGCCGCCCGTCACGCTGAAATAATCGCCGCTTGCGGGATTGACATAGAAGGAAGCAGAGCCCTGGCGCAGGACCAGACGTGTGGTGCGCGCGCCATCCTCGAGCGAAAGATCGTAAAACTCGAGAACGGTGTTTTCGTTGAGGAAAGCCATCGCGCCATTCTCAAATTCGACCTCGGCGCGTCCATTGTCCGTGGCAAGAACGTACCCCTGGCGGACGGGAAGGTTCGCTTGAGCCGTTTCCCAGACGGCGTTTTGATCGGCGAGCGGGTCTTTATGAGCTTCTCGAGTAAAGCGCACGTCGCCCTGGACGAGACTGAGGCGAATGACCCGAGCATGGCTAGAATCAGCGACAGCGGGAGGAACACTCGCTGAGAGGGAGAAGGCGAAAGAGAAGGCCAGGGCAAAACGAAGTGCGGTGCGGGAAGTCATGTGTCACCCCCAACGGGGACGCTGCTGTAGATCCACGAAGTTAGATGGACGGCAGGCGGGACGGGTTGCGTCCAGCTATGCAGCCATGGTCTCGCCTGATAAAGCCTGCGTCAAGAGCCGATTGGCCGGTGTGCGAAACCGGCGCAAGCAAGCAGAAGGGGATTTCAGTGTGACTGGAAACATTAGAAACGTTTGTGCAATCACCGCTTGATATGCTGGAAGTGAATCTCTAGCTTGAAGATGAGAGAATATTCGGTGGATTTTGCCCCGTTTCCCGGGAGCACAGGCGCGATCCAAGGAACGGCTCACACGGACCGTGCTGCTCACGGTAACGCGGTTGCGAAGTCTTATCAACTGGGGGTGTAAACATGCGGGGAATTCGCAGAGCACTAGCAGGGGTGTTGATTGGCGGAGCGCTATTAGGGGCAAACGCTTCTTATGGACAAGGCGGAGCGACCGGCGCCATCAGCGGCGTAGTTGTTGACACAAGCGGCGGTTCGATAGCCGCCGCGGACGTACAGATCGTCGATTCGCGCACGGAATCGATGGTGCGCAAGCTAGCCACGAATACCGACGGAATTTTCGTAGGAACGTTGTTACCGCCAGGGAACTACGTCGTGGTCGTGAATAAACCGGGCTTTGCGGAAGCGAGAGCGACGGGCATGGAAGTGCGCGTGACGGAAACGACGCGTGTCACGATTACGCTGAAGCCCGGCGCGGTCTCGGAAAAGGTGGAGATTTCGGCGCAAGTGACCAGTGTGGAGACCAGCAACGCAACCACCGGCCAATCTCTGGGGACGGCCACGATACGCGAGCTTCCGCTGGCGACACAGAACTACCAGCAACTCCTTACGCTTTCGAGCGGCGCGCAGAGCGAGCTAAACGCCGCAGCGCAGCTTGGCAGAGGCAGCGTGAAGCTCTTCGTGAACGGGCAGCGCGAGGACAACAACAACTTCTTGATCGAAGGAATCAGCGCAACGGACTACAACGTCGCACAAGCGACGTATGTACCGCTGCCCAACCCGGACGTGATCCAGGAGTTCAAAGTCCAGACTTCTCTTTATGACGCCAGTCAGGGCCGCGACGGCGGCGGAAACATCAACGCCATTCTGAAATCGGGGACGAGAGAGTTTCACGGGGACGCCTACGAGTTTTTCCGCAATGATGTTTTGAACGCCAACGATTTCTTTTTGAATCGCGAAGGTCTGGAGCGGCCCGTCGTCAAACAAAATATTTTCGGGGGAAGCCTCGGCGGACCCGTGGTGAAGGAAAAATTTGGCTACTTCTTTTTGAACTACCAGGGAACGCGGCAGCGCAGCGGTGATTCGCCGGGCACGTTCATCAGCACGACGATCCCGTCGCTTCCAACGGTCCGAACGCAGGCATCGATATCCCAAGCCTTCTTCGGGAACACCACGACGTTGATCGATCCCGTGGTGCTGAAATTGCTGAATTTTCAGAGCAATCAGTTCGGCGGGACGACCAACGGGCTGCTCATACCTACGAGCGATCCTGCAACGGGGGCGTTCGCAATCAGCCGTCCGGGGAAGTACACGGACGACCAATTCACCACAAATTGGGACCGCGAATTCCGCAGCGGACAAGACAAATTATCGGCGCGATTTTTCTTCTCCGATTCGGAAAGTTTTCTTCCCTTCGGCGCCGGCGACCTGCAGGAATCCCTGGGCAGCACGCTGGCCAGCAGCGTCAGCTCTTCGTCCCTGAACTTTCCGTTCGACACGCCGGTGAAGGCTCGATTTTTGAATATTACGGAGACGCATCTCTTTTCGCCGACACTCGTGAATGAATTCAGGTTCGGTTTCGTGCACATCAACGACGTGCTGAGCAATATCCCGCCAGTCACGACCACGGACCTGGGAATCGACCGGCCAACAAACAGCGTCACGAACTCCATCTATAAATTTATTTTTGCGACGTCAGGATTTGAGATTGGGCCAGCGCCCTTCGGCAACCAGTCACAGGACCAGAACAACATCAATTTTGTGGAAACAGTGAGCTGGGTAAAGGGCCAACACGTGTTCCGCTTCGGAGGCGAGATTACTCGCGTAAATTTGAACAAGAACTTTCCGCAGGTGTTCAACGGCGAATTGTTTTTCACAAACACTCCCGATGGCAATACCGATTTCCAGAATTTTCTACTGGGCACGCCCGAATTCAGCTTCGGGGGCGGCGGCCTTTCCAATCATGAATACCGGTCCAATAACTACGCGGTATTTGCGCAGGACGACTGGAAGATCCGGCCCAATCTGACGCTGAACCTGGGTTTGCGTACGGAAATGTTCGGGGCGTTTCATGACGATCTCTGCCATATTGCAAATCTCGACCCGGCGCTGGCGAACGCGGGGAAGTTCCCATTCATCTATCCATCTTGCGTAAACAAGCTAAACCTGGCGGGATTGACCGGCAACGCGAATGGCACGACATTCAACAACAACTACGCGAGGAATATCGGACCGCGCGTAGGACTCGCTTACGATCTCTTCGGACACCACAACACGACGATTCGCGCCGGGTACGGCATCTACTACGTTCGTGAGGACGTTGGGACCGCGGACCAATTGTCGTTTGAGACGCCATTTCTCCCAGTGGCATTTGGTGGAGGTGCGCCGGGCTGCCTGGGATCTTATTTCTCCGCGACCCCACTGTCAGGTTGCCCGAATCCTAATCCGAACGCATTACCTCAGGCCGGCACACTGGACCCGAATTTCGTTCCGTGCTTGAACGTTTTCCAAGGCTTTCCCGGAGGTGACACAACGCAAGCCGCGAATTATGGACAGGCCAGCGGAAGCGGCTGCCCGGGACCACTGAATTCCCTGGGGATATTCGGTTTGGCTGTGCCGCAGCATTTTGTCGTGCCGAGTACGCAGCAATGGAACCTGACCGTTCAGCGCTCCCTGGGGAGGCAGTGGGTGCTCGAGGTCGGCTACGTGGGAACGCATTCCGTTCACCTGCGTGAAACGCGCGACAGCTTGCAATCGCAGAACGCGACCACGACAAATCCCGTGAACATTAGCAGTTCGTTTTGCAACCCGAATCCTTGTGCGATAACCACGAACACGTTTGCCAATGCAGTGGCTCGTTCGCGCGCTCAGGGCATCAACGGCTACAACGGGTTTCAGTTGTTCGCCAATGACGCTTACTCGCACTACAATTCCTTACAAACCACGCTTTCGCGGCGTTGGGGAGCCGGATATTTTCAGGCGGCCTACACGTTCTCCAAGTCGACCGACGCGACTTCATCGGGCAATACCGCGTTCAATACCGCGTTCAACGACGAATCTACCTTGAAGGGCTCGCGCGGACTCTCCGATTTCGACCGCACTCACCGGCTGGCCGTGAGTTACCGTTACGACTTGCCATTTTTCAAGTCGGCGGAAGGATTGACTCACAAATTGCTGGCGGGATGGGCCGTCAGCGGCATCACGATTTTCCAGTCCGGTTCGCCGTTCTCGGTGATCGATTCCGGCGCAGGAAGCGCGTTTCTCGGACTGGGTTCCGCTCCCGGTGTGCTGACGGGCAGCTTGGCTTCAGGAGCCACGCTCTCGAGCGCGCTGAGCAGCGGAAGCATCGGGACACGAATCGATGGCTACTTGAATCCCAGTGCCTTCGCACTCGCGCCGCTCCTGTATCCGGCGCAGTGCGCCAGCGACCCCAACTTCTGCACCACCGGCTTCGGAAACCTCGGGCGCAACACTTTCCGAGGGCCGGACCAGCAGAACTGGGACTTCTCGTTGATCAAGAACTTCAGGTTCACCGAGCGGCAGGAGCTGCGGTTCACTACCGATTTCTTTAACATTTGGAATCACACCAACTTCGCCAATCCAGCGTTCACCGACGTGGAAGGCGGCAACTTCGGCAAGATCACCAGTACCGTAGGAACTCCGCGGTTGATCCAGTTCTCGCTGCGGTACGCGTTTTAGGGCGGAGAACGCGAATGAGTCATTGCAGGGGCACGAAAGTTCGTGCCCCTGTTTTTTGGACTAAGACTCGCATTGCAAGACGACCCGCGTAGCCGTGCCCCAATTGCCGCGTCAAAATGATAGGATTCTGCAGAACACCATGCCGCGAATAGCATCACGCGTTTCGCAACTGAACGGCGAAGGGGCGCTGGCCGTCTATTCGCGGGCGAAAGAACTCGAACGCGCCGGCCGGTCGATCATTCATCTGGAGCTTGGCGAACCGGGTTTTCATCCTGCAGCGCCGGTGGTGGATTCCATGCGGGCTGCTGTTGCGGCAGGAAGAGATCGCTATGTGTCGACCCGTGGCATTCCAGCGCTGCGGGAAGCGATTGCCGGATACTTGGGGCGTACGCGGCGGCTGCGCGTGTCGCCGGAAGAAGTGATTGTCGCGCCGGGATGCAAGATGGCGCTCTCGCTGGCGATGATGGCGCTGATCGAGCCAGGCGACGAGGTGCTTTACCCCGATCCGGGATTTCCGATTTATCCGTCGTTCACGCGCGGATTGGGTGCGAAGGCGGTGGGGTTTGGGTTGGAAGAAAGAAATGGCTTCCAACCCGATCTCGACGAGATTGCCGTGAAAATCACGCCGCGTACGACGGCGCTGATTTTTAACTCTCCCAACAATCCGACGGGGACGGTGTTTAACGCGAAGGCGATTAGGAAAATCGCCGAGCTGGCCGAAAAGCACGATCTGTGGATTCTTTCGGACGAAATCTACGCGCGGATTTTATTTAGTGGAGAATACGAATCGATATGGTCGTTGCCGGGCATGGCGGAGCGAACGGTCATCATTGACGGGTTTTCGAAAAGTTTTGCGATGACAGGCTGGCGGCTGGGGTACGCGGTGGCGCCGAAGCATGTCGTGGACGCCATGGACTTGCTGGTGCTGAATACCTTTACTTGCGCCGCGGAATTCACGCAAGTGGCTGCGATCGAGGCGCTGCTCGATTCAACTCATTCGGTTGATGCCATGGTCGAGGAGTACCTTAAGCGCCGCGAACTTTTCGTGGCTGGATTGAATGGCATTCCCGGCTTCCGGTGCCAGCCGCCGGGCGGCGCTTTTTACGCGTGGGTGAACATCGAAGAAACAGGCTTGGCCGCGGAAGAAGTCGCGAAGCTGCTGCTTGAGGATGCAGGCGTGGCCGGAATCGCGGGAGCGGCGTTTGGCGCGGGCGGGAAGAATTATCTGCGGTTTTCTTTGGTGAGTGCACGCAACCTGCTTGAGGAAGCACTGGAACGCATGCTGAGGGTGTCTTCCCGTTGGCGCGCGGCTGTTGCGCGGTAGAGCGGAGATACCCGGGAGAGCGTGGAATGAGGAGACGTTCGATACGGTTGACGAATGCGCTGGCACTTGGTGTTTCGGCTGTACTGGCTTGTGCGGCAAATGCAACAGCGCAGGCGAAACCGCTGGCGGGCGCCGACGTGCCGAGGATCTACGAAAGACTTTTGAAGCAGATCGATCAGATCCCCATCTACGACAATCATTCGCACGCCACGTTTCCCGACGATTCCGACATGGATGCCATGGCCGCACCGCCAGGCGAGAGCAGCGTTCTGCGTTTGAGCGACACGAATCCCGAGTTTGTAGCCGCGGCCAAATCGCTCTTCGGTTACCCCTACGATGATTTCAAACCTGAACATGCCAAGTGGCTGATCGACAAGAAAAGGAAGGCGGAAGCGGCAGGAGGCACGGCATACTGGGACGGCATTCTGGATAAATTAAATATCGAAACTTGCCTTGCGAATCGCGTGGCGTTGGGGCCTTATCTGGATCCCAAGCGGTTTCACTGGGTTTTCTTTGTCGATTCCTTCCTGTTTCCGTTCGACAATCACAATCAGATTGCAAAGAACGGCGATATGGCGGTGTACGTTCCGCTGCAGGAAAAAGTCCTGCAACGATACATGAAACAAGAGAGCGTAGACGGACTGCCGGGGGAGCTCGGCGGTTACGAAGCTTTCGTCAGGCAAACCCTGGCGGATAACCAGAAGAAGGGCGGCGTGGCTATCAAGTTCGAAGCCGCCTATTTTCGTTCGTTATATTTCAGCGATCCTCCACGAGAAAAGGCTGAAGCGATTTATGCGAAATACCACGCGGGTGGCGTCCCCTCCGCTGAAGACTATCTAATTTTTCAAGACTACGTGTTTCGCGTACTGATCGATCAGGCGGGGCTACTGAATCTGCCGGTGCATTTTCACAGCGCCGTGGGGATCGGCGATTACTTCAACATGCGCAACGGCAACCCTCTGAATTTGGAGAACGTGGTGCGCGACCCGCGATATGGCAAGGTGAAGTTCGTGCTGATCCACGGCGGGTATCCGTATACTATCGATATGATTTGGATGACGGCGGCCAAAAACGTCTATACCGATTCGTCGCTGATGGGGTACTACGTATATCCCTCGGAGCTGAAGAACATTTTGAAGCAGTGGATATCACTTTTTCCAGAGAAGATCATGTTCGGCTCCGATGCATTTCCGTTCAACGAAGCGGTGGGCGCGGAAGAGACTTTCTGGCTGGCGTCGCGCTCGACGCGAACAGCCATCGCTGCAGCGCTGGCTGAACTGGTCTCCGAGGATGCGTTCAACGAGGAAAAGGCCCTTGAACTGGCGCGGATGTACTTGCACGATAACGCGGCAAAGCTTTACGGAGACAAACGATGAGCTCGGCTACGGAACTGAAATACATCGCCTGGAAGAACGTCGAGCGTGAACAGCTTAATCCTCAGATTGACAGGGAGATGGTCGTCGGCGACAAGATTATGCTGGCGCGCGTGCTGCTTAAGAAGGGCGCCCACGTGCCCCTGCATCATCATCATAACGAGCAGGTGACTTACATCCTGGAAGGGGCGCTGAAGTTCGCGATTGATGGCAAAGAGATCGTTGTGCATGCGGGGGAGGTGCTGTGCATTCCTCCGCACATGCCCCACGAAGCCTGGGCGGTGGAGGACACGGTTGATTTGGACGTTTTCAATCCGCCGCGGGAAGACTGGTTGAACAAGACCGACAATTATCTGAGGCACGGCCGCTAAAGGGCGGTCGCATACTCAAGGTTTACTACTTGTTGTCCGTGGGCAACCCTCTCTGCCCCGTTTTTCTTCGTAGTAGCCCGGCGAAAGAACGTAGACAAAGCACTGAGTGTTGTTTACCGTAGCAAAGTGGGCTGATTCCAGGCGTGGGGTCTACCCTCTGAGGGGAAAATCATGAAAAAGCAACTCGTGGTTGTGATTGTGATGCTTGGGACGGCATGGGCAGCTTGCGCGCAGGAAACAGTGCCGGACACCGCGCGTACGGACCGAAATGTGGCGACAAATTTTTCTGCCGCACACGCGGCAAGCGCGAACGCGCATCAGGCGTCCGACACCTTCACGGTGTCTGCCAGGGTGCCTCTCACGGAAGGACCGGCTTCAGCATTTGCGCTCGGGAACACGGCGCCTGACGCCACGCCGGCACCGGCGCCCGATCCGAGATTTGTATACGGCGGGCGGGACGACTTCCGCTGGCAATTGGGAATTGGCGTTGATTGGCTGAGGTTCAGATCCTCGATCTTCAATGCCAGCGCCGTGGGTGTCGATAGTTCGGTAACCTACTTCACGAATGAGTGGTTCGGCGTGGAGGGAAACGTCGTGACCGGTTTCGCACCCGAAATCCTTGACCGCGCACATGTGAAACTACTCATCTACGGCGCCGGACCCAAAATCGCAATCCGGCAGAAGAAGTGGGAGCCTTGGGCACACGCTATCGTAGGCGGAGCGCACGAACAGCCGCAGACTGCCGGCAACAGCAGAAATTCCTTCGCGGTCGAGTTGGGAGGCGGCGCGGACTATCGGATTAACCCCCGCTTTTCGGGACGGCTGGAAGCAGATTTGGTACACACACATTTTTTTAGCCAGTCGCAAAACAATTTTAAGCTGACGGCCGGAGTCGTTTTCCATTTTTAAAATCCCGCTCAGCCGGCGCCTAATAAATTCCGTGATCTGAGTCGTTCACTTTTATCTCGCCGTTTAATGCGGACAGCCGATAGTCGTCTCCGCCGGCTCCCTTCCAATCTTTCACGTTGAACGAGCCGCCAGAGGGCACGCGATGAACTGCAATTCCACTGAACGTAAGAGGAGTTTTCCGCCGGCAGACTTCAGGTGAATTCCTGGCTTCGAGAAAATAGGCGGGCCCGGAGCCCATAACTTTTGCCCGGCCGTCTGGTTCGAGAAGAACCGCGGCACCTTCCTCGACCGCGATCGCCCGTACGTGCCTGGCCCATCCGTCCTGGAGAATGCGAGCCAGAAACACAACGAGCCTGCCCATGCGGTCGCGCTTTACGAAGTGCGTGTCGGTGATGATGCCGTTGAGCAGGGGAATCCGCAAGAAGTCGCGGGCGAGGGTCACTTCATTGCTGTAAGGATCTGCAAGCGCGGCGGGCGAATGAATGGTGTCAATCATTGAAGAAAAGGAGAATTCGCCGAGGGCCGCCAGTCCGGCGCTGGAGCCGCCGATTGGCTTGCCTGCAGCGATGTGTCTGTTCAGTGCGTTCTCGACGGGAGTGTCCTGCCAGAATCGGACGTAATTCGATTGATCGCCTCCAGCGATGAAGATCGCCTCCGCTTGCCCGATGCGTTCGAGGAGCTTTGGGTCATCGGAATCTTCCCGCTCGGAGAAGACGATGGTCGCCGCGGAATTCAGCGGGCAGAGAGCGCGGATTTCTTCGTTCACTTTTTGCGCGTAATCGTCCTCGGTGTTGGCGCGAAGAATCAGGAAGTCGCCGCCGTTCGCGGGCTCACACAAATACTTCAGAGCTGGGTCCTGCTCGCCGCCTCCCATGAGTGCGAATCCTTGCCGCGGCGTGGCCTTACTGTCGGAAGCTAGTCCCGCACGAAAATATTTCCACTTGGCGGAGGCTCCGGGGATAAACAGGAACAGGGCGAGCGCAACACGCACGGCGCCAAAAAGCAGAAAGCCTGCGATGCGTTTTGAAGGCACTCGAGTCCAGCGAGCTTACCAGATTTTGCAGACCTGCTCTCGAACCATGGCGTTGCCCTTTTTGCAGCCGAAGGCTTTGGCGAACTCCGCCATGTTCGAAAGTGGCCCATTCCCGCGAAAACGCGGCAGCGGATGGGGATTGGTGTTGGCCATCAGGCGTTCGTACTCCAGCCGATCATTCGCGCCCCAAACCTGCGCCCAGCCAAGGAAGAAACGTTGTTCGGGAGTGAAGCCATCCTTGTCGGTTGGACGAGGTTTGCCTTCCAGTGATCTCTCGTACGCTGCATAGGAGATCGCGAGACCTCCGAGGTCCGCGATGCTCTCACCAAGCACCAGCTTGCCATTCTCATGCAAGTCGCCGTCCACGATGTAGCTGTCAAACTGCTTTTGGACACAGGCGGCTCGTTCCTTGAAGTTCTTCAAGTCGTCGGGCGTCCACCAATTCTTCAAGTCGCCGCGGCCGTCAAATTGGGACCCATGGTCATCGAAACCGTGAGTGATTTCATGCCCAATGACCGCGCCCATACCGCCGTAATTCACGGAATCATCGGCTTTGGGATCATAGAACGGCGGCTGAAGGATTCCGGCGGGAAAGACGATTTCGTTCATGCTGCTGTTGTTGTAGGCGTTGACCGTAGGGGGCGTCATCCCCCATTCCGTGCGGTCCACGGGCTTGCCGATTTTGGCAAGACGCCGCTCAAATTCGAACGCCGCAGCGCGCTCTTGATTGGCGAGGTACGAAGCACGGTCTATCTTCAACGCGGAATAATCGCGCCACTTGTCGGTGTAACCGATTTTGAGGGCAAAGGCTTCGAGCTTGGCAGTGGCTTGCGCGCGTGTTTCCGGGCTCATCCAGGGCAAGGTCTGCAGATCGTTACGAAGGGCTGAGATGAGGTTATGCACCATTACTAGCGCGTGAGCTTTGGCTTCGGGCGGAAAATACTTCTGCACGTAAACCTGGCCGAGTGCTTCGCCGAGCGCCCGGTCGGTTGCCTGGGTGCAGCGCTTCCAGCGCGGCTGAATTTCCTTCGCGCCGGTCAGGGTCTTGCCCCGAAATTCAAATTCTTCAGCGACAAATTGATCCGGAAGTTCCGGCGCCGCTGAATTCAAGAGGTGCCATCGAAAGTAAGTCTTCCAATCCGCGAGCGGTGTGGCTGTGAGTTGCGAGTCAAGAGCCTTGAAGAAGTCCGGCTGGCCCACATTTATCTCTTTCAATTCCGGATGGCCTACGGCCTTGAAATAATTTCCCCAGTTAAAATCCGGAGTCATAGCCTGCAAGTCGGCCATCTGCATCCTGTGATAAGTTTTCTCCGGATCACGCAGATCTGTGTTTTTCATGGAAGCATCAGCGAGAGAGGTTTCGATCACCATGATCGTGCTGGCTTCCGTTGCGGCCCTGTCTGCTGAATCGCCCAGCAGCTCAAACATCCTGGCGACATGCTTTGCGTAGGCGTCTCGAAGTTGTTTCGATTTATCGTCCTGCTTTAGATAATATTCGCGCTCGGGCAGTCCAAGCCCTCCTTGGGATGCCACTCCAACGACTTGCGAGCTGTCCTTCGCGTCCTGAGTCGCTCTAAACCCGAACAGCACGCCCACGCCTTCTTTTTGCAGACGCACGGTCTCGGACTGCAAATCGACGCCATTTTTTATTGCCGCAATATTTGCGAGTTCCGCATCGATCGGCATTGTGCCCGTCGCCTCGATCGCTCCTGTATTCATGCAACTGGCATAATAATCGCCGATTTTTTGCTCGTTCGACCCCGTGACGGCTTGCTGTTTCTCTGCGGCTTGCAGAATCTGCCGCAGGTTTTGCTGATTCTTGTCGAGGAGCTGTGAGAAGGAACCCCAGGTGGAATAGGCCGGCGGAATCGGATTGGCCTTCATCCAGCCGCCCATGGCGAACTGGTAGAAGTCGTCGCAGGGTTTGCAAGTTTTATCCAGGTTCGCGGTGTCGAATCCCCAGTAACTGCTGTCGCCGGCAGGCTTCGCCGAGGCACGCATCCCCGCGCTTGCCATCATGACCGCGACAACCAGCAGCACCGTCACGATAATTCCCAACGGATATCTATGACTCCGCATCTTTTCCCCCGTTTTGATGATTCGAATTGTGGACACTTTGGACCGGCTCTGTCCCGGCCCCGCCCTGGCCGGAACTCCGTCTACGAAACAGACGAATGGCCGCACGCAGCGGTTTCATGATTGACCAAAATCTCCCTCCCGTGCTAGCGCAGCACGGTTCCGTAAAACACGTTGCGTCCGCCACGCAAATCCCGGCCATAGGAAAGGACGACCGTCACGCTCCCCAGAATTCGAATCTTGCATTGAGCGCCCGCATCCCAAAGCCAACGCTGCGAGCCGAACAGACCGGAAGAGTCCGCGACTGCGCCGTTATCCAGAAACGGTCCGAGCTTGACGTTGAAAAAGGCGCCGCGGTAAATGTTTTTGTCCATCTCCCAATTCGCGAGAAAGTAGCGGCGTCCGAGCGGAGCAGCACCCTTTCGGCCTCGTATCGTGCCCGCCTGGCCGCGAAGCCAAAGGTCATTGTCACGTTCGAGGCCAAGCTGAAAAAGCTCGTCGAGAGACACCTTTCCGGCAGTGCCTCCGGCGCGGATTTGAGCCTGCATTTCGTAGTCGTCGCCTGTAGCGCGGGGCAACCAGTGCGCTCGGAGTGTCCCGCGTGCCGTTGCAAATGGCCCGAGTAAATGATGGAAAGCGCGGCCCGCGCGCGCTTCCACCGAAGAATCCGATGTGAAACGATGCTCCGGAACACGCAAGAGCGAGCGCTCCAAACCGAGCGAGTACGCGAACGAGCTGCTATCGGTGAAGAACGGCTGCTCTGCTGCCGAGGTATGACCTTCGAGATTCCGGAACGATCGATGCGCAAACTCGAGTCCCGTGTTCCAGCTCCAGCGGCCGTTCACAATCCTCCGCAGCTCTATGCCGCCGGCCACGCGGCTTATGTTCAGATCCGCAAGCGGCAAGCCTGCGGCGAAAAACGTTCGCGAAAGATTCCAGTTTTCATTCCGCGCATCGAAATAAGTCGTGAGACCCAGAGTAGGATCGTGAAAGCGCGGAGCAGAAACGGCGCCGAAGTAGCGGCGCTTTTGGGAATCCCATCGCGCCAAGGACGCAAAATTGATCGCCTGCTGGCCCAGATTGTAAAACTCGGGATAGACGGTTTGGTAGGGCAGCCCACTCAGGAGAGAGACGATTCCTTCGAGTTTCGAGTCGCCCCATCCGTTGCGCTCATCCAAATGAAAAGTCGCGTCATAGTCGCCAGATTTTGAAGGGGCAAGCTCGAGCCTCTGCCGCGGATAGATGCCGAGATTTTCCAGCCTTGCTCTCGTGTCGGCGAGTGCATCGTTCGTCAGCACCTGCGGGGCGCTGAAAGTGACAGCATGCGCCAAAAGTTCGGGCCGTATCTTCGGCGGGGGAATTAGCTCGACGGCTCGCAGCCGCGGCTTGTCCACCGGATTCCAATACTTCAAAGCCGCCTCTAGATTGCCTTCGAGAAGATAGAGAGTGCCGAGGAACTCACGTGTGTAATTGTCGCGTGCATCTAGACGCAGGGCAGCCCGGAGGTCGTGCTTCGCGGTCCCGAATTCCTTTTGCTTGTAGCTAACGCCCGCGAGTTCGACGAGAAAGCGCGCGTCCTGAGGGGATTTGCGATGGCCAGCTTCGAGAGCATTCTTGGCTTCTTTCCAACGTTCGAGGTGGGCGAAGGCGAGTCCGGCGACGAAATCCAAGTTTGGGGATTGTTGGGAGGGACCCTGGGCGAGTTTGGCGGCTTCTTCCCACCGGCTGGCGTCAAACGCGGCGCGTGCCGCGGCAAGTCGTCCCTCGTCAGAAGGGGAATCCTGCGCAAGGAGCGAAATATTCAGCGTCCATGCCAGGGTTAAGCAGCTCGCCAGACGCGCTATCAGCCTTTTGCTTCGGGCACGGCGAGGAGCATCCAATTTCGGGCAGCCTGCCATTCTTTCTCGAATTCCGCGCGTTCCACGCGAAGGAGTTTGCCGCGAGCCGGATCATTCAGGAAAATCGCTTCATGTGCCCAGTCTATCCCGGTCACCACGACGTAATGGAGCGGCGATTTCTTGCCGCCCGGCTGCAAGCTTATGATGAGAGGCCGTCCCTGCGACAAATGCCGGCGCAGATCACTCCAATCACCGCTAACGGCGAACACCCGAAAGCCCGAGTCCTGAAGGTAACGCTGCATGTCGGATGCGAAGATTCCACGGGCCTTGTGCGAAAAAAGCTTTTGTTGGATAGAACCGGCGTCGGCTGTTGCGGCGCCGACCGCTGTGCCATGTGCGCTCCAATACTGTAAGAGCATCGAGAGGGACGCCGAGCCGCAGCCATCCTCCGTCTGTTTTACGAATGGCACGTCGAGCCACACGCCCGCGCTCTCCTGGGGCGCCGCCGTGACGGTGCTTACCAGGAAAAGGATCAATAAGAATCCGAAGGCGAGATGCTTGGTGCGCGTAAAGCGAGGTCTCCTCTTGCAAGCATCAGCGAACTGCGAGCGCGACGATGAGAATCGCGACGATGATTAAGATGATCCACAACAAATCGCGGTCAGAGAGAGTCCCAGCGGCAAAATCTTTTTGTGCCTGGCGTGACCTTTCGGCCAGCTTCGCGAGATCTTCATCGCTCAACTGGCTTACGGCTTTGTCGACTTTTGGCAGGTCAAGATTGGCGGATTTCAACGCCTTCTGCCCACTAACCGAGGAGAGCAGGTTTCTCACAGCAGCTTCGTCCGCTTGCCGTATCTCGGCTGGACGGGCCGCGTCTTTCTTTAGTTCGTCCAGTGACACCACGTGCTGTTTTTCCTGCCCCAGAGTACGTGAGGGAATACCCGCCAGAATGAGCAGTGTGAAAATTGCCAGGGCCCGCGAACACCACGTCGCGCAGATTCGCATTCTTCCTCCTTTGAATTGGCCGGGGTAGCTACAGTTTACGAACTACACGCGAAAGTGGCAAGGCAGCTTCGGAAAAACTCTACCTAACCTAAAAAACCATCGGAGGGGGAAGCTAATTCGCAGGTGCGGGCATAGGGGATTTGTACTTCGTCACGTCGACCCCCTGCCAGTCGCCGCGCACTATACCTTCGCGAATCTGCGCGCCAGTTTTGCCCTTGTGCGCTTGCTCGTAAGCGTAGAAATCTTCACGCTCACAAATTCCGCAGGCCGCGGCATGTTTGCTCGCAAAACAATCGAGGAGGCTTGCATGGCCCTCGCTGCGATCGCAGTGGCAATAACAAGGCTGCTGATAAAGAACTCTCTTGATGCGAGCCGCCAGATTGTAAGCATTTTGCGCGACTGGATCGGTGAAGAGCGAAGGATTCATGGTCGCTGGCAATTGTCCCGCGGGGACGGAGCTGTGAAAAGCGGGTACAGGTTCGACTGTCGCGTCCTGCGGGGCACTGGCAGCCGACCTGGACGAAGCTTGTTGGGGGATTAGAGCCACTCCGAGCGCCGCTGTCGCGAGGATAACTCCGATAGCAAATTTCTTTGGTTTACGCATGTCAGGTCCCCTGTCTAACCTCAGGCATACATCGCAGCTGAGTTCAGAACTGCGAAGGCCAAGCAATACTTTACGGCGCTCGGTGGCTAAATTCTAGCCCCTGTTTTATGGCAGCGCCCTTGGCAACCGCGTATTAGGGCAGCCGCAAGACGCCAACGCGGATAGCCTCCAACCGGGTCACATCCATTACTTTGTCGTTGTTCATGTTATCGATCTGGCTGTTTGCAATAAAAAAGAAGTCGGACTCATGAATGGCTCCCGTAGTCGGGAGGACGCAAAAACTACTGCGATTTTCGAGAACGGTTGTCCGGGTCACCCGAAGACCGTCGCTGGAAAGCCGAAAGGCCACCACGCGAGGAGAGCCGATGCCGTTCTGAACGGCTATCAGGCTGCCGTTGTGCCAATACAGACCGTCAATGCCTGCGAGAGTGCTTCGCGGTCCCGGATCCACGTCGCGATCTTGCCCGCTTGCGAGATCTACGTTGACTACTCCGAGGCTATCCGCAACGTACACAGTGTGCTCGTCATTGCTCAGAGCAATCCCGTTCGGGTAAAAAAGCGGGCGATGAAGCGACAGAGCCTTGAACCGGTGCGCCACGGGGTCGAACCGAAACACTTCGTTGGCCACGCTATCCGTTGTAATCACTTCCCCGTTTTTCCGAATGACCAGATCGTTGAAGCCATGCTTCCCTGCGCCCTCTGGTTTGAAGCGTCCAAGTAGCTTCCCCGTCCGGTCAAAATGCAACAGCTCAGTCTGTCCGGTGTCTGCGAAGGAATCCGCCCAGACAGTGTCGTCCCTGGGATCGAGCCTGATTCCGAGTACAGGCAACAGCCCAAAACGGTCCTCTGGCACGAAATCAGAAATGTTGCCGTCCCGGCCGATCTCGACAATCTTTCGTCGATTGAGGCTGCTCAGATAAAACACATTTCGCCGCGCATCGTAAGCCAGGCCTTCCGGGACCAAGTCTTTCTCTGTCGTCCGGAACGCCTCGCGTGCCTGCATTGTTGCAGGGAAATCACGATGGACACTTTCGATCAGCGAGGTGAATTCCTTTGTGTCTTTTAGCTCAAGGAAGGCAGGCTCACCCGAAGGATCGAAACCCTCTTGCAACGCGAGGCACTCTTTCAAGAGCGTCAGCGCCTCGCGCGTCTCTCTTAGATGTTCTCTTGCGGTAGCGAGGAAATAGAGGGCTGCACCGCGGTCTGGCAAGCTGTGCTGCAATTTCTCCACGGCGGCAATCTGGTTGCGGATTTCCTGGGCATCCGCCGGTTCAGCCGGTGCGCCTTTAATTTCTTCCTGGTCCTGAGAGCGTGCCGGAAGCGGGGTGCAGCAGACAGCCAAGACGCACAGAGCCGCAAAAACAGCTCTCAGCGTTTGGCCACGAAGGTTCATCGGAGCGGTGTCGCCTGCCATCTGTTTCCGCCCATCGCAAACAGCCGCGAAGTTTAGACGAGGAAAGCTCGCGCGGGAGCAAGAGTCGAAGCAGGGTGACCAGTCGCATACGGCCGGCGAGCAACATGCCTCACGCGAAGGTTGCGCTGCACGCGGCCGCCCCAGGTGCGCACAAAAGTAAAGTTCAGCGCACCGCCAATGGCTGAACTGGCTAGCGGGATCATACGCCCTACCCATTTTTCAGCCGTCTCCTGACCCAACTTGACGGCCAGCCGCTCGGCAATACGCGGCGCAAGCTTTTCCAAAATTTGTTTCTCCGCCAGATCCTTGCCGTAATCTACGCCCGTGGCTGCTGCGGCTGCCATCCAGAGTTGCAGGCGCTCGCTCTGTTCGGTGTGCTCAAATCCGTAGAGTAGGCAAAGCCTCTGGATTAGCCGAATCGTCAGAATGGTGAGGAGCCCCGCATCTGGAATGAGGGTGATCATTCCGCCGAGTCCAAGCCCGGCCCCTTCGAGGAGCGCCAGCCGCTCTGTATCCCGAATCAGAATCTTGGCAATGGCATCAAGGCGCGCCAGCGGTACCTGGTGCATGTGCCGAAAATCCGCCACCACAAGCCCATGCTTCTTCTTGAGCTGCCGCTGGAACTCTTCTCGGTTGATTTCGATGGAGCGGAGTCCGGTTATAAGCCCGAACCGCGCAAAGCGCCCGAAAGCTCGCCCTGCCACCGAATTATGTAACCCAGCCATGTCTACAAGCATCCTACGGCGGTTGGAATCCACTGGCAACCCCCTGGTTGTACTAAGGTGCTTCAACCGCGAATGGGGAGTTACCCAAGTAGAGGCAGCAATCCGCGGGTACTACTTGACGCGGAAAATCTTTTCTGTAAACTGCCTTTTTCTCTATGGCTACCCTGCCACAAATCGTTCCTTCAGAAGTCGTGCACGACTTCGACTTTCCGCAGAGAGAGGCGGCGTTCTTTTATGGTCTCTTCCTGCGCGGCCATTCCGCGGAAAAGCTCCGCAGAGACATCGAAGTTCCCGCCATGGTTCTGGCGAAGTGGCACAGGGAAGCGGAACGCGAACCGGAATTGCGCGATATTTTTACGCGCATGGTGGAGTACCGCAGACACGTCCTGGCAATCTTCGATACCTTGGTCGGTTCGGACGTTCACAACCACCGCGTACAGTAAGCCACCGCCAGAATTTTCCACCTGCCTCACTTGCAGCGAGACGTTCGCCGCCCTTCTTGGGTATCCTGCGATTGCCCCAGGAGCCTGTCCCTAAGGTCAGGTCAAAAACTGTCAGGCAACTCTTCCGTCGGTTTGCGGTTCTAACCGCAGTCGGGGGACAAGTCTCTCAAAATGCAGGGGATTCCGCGATTGACGGGCAGCTTGTCAGAGCGTAGAATCCAATCGTCCTAGAAGTTGAGGTGTGCTGATGCCACGGGTTATTCGTACCCTGATTGCTGCTGCATTCTCGTTTGCCGTATTTATTCCAGCTGTGTCGGCACAAGAGGCCCAAGATCCCAATAATCCTGCGCCACCTCAGACGCTCTCTAAAGAGCAGCGCAAAGAACAGAAGCAAAAGGCGCGAAAGACCCTCAAGGAACTCGATAGCCAATACAAGCAATGGCTCAACGAGGACGTGGTCTACATCATTTCTCCCGAAGAGCGGAATGCCTTTCTTCAGCTCGATACGAATGAGGAGCGCGAACAGTTTATCGAGCAGTTTTGGCTAAGGCGCAGCAGCAATCCCGATCTTCCCGACAACAATTTTAAAGAGGAGCACTACCGGCGCATTGCTTACGCGAACGAACACTACGCCTCCGGTATTCCGGGCTGGAAAACCGACCGCGGACGGATTTACATCATGTGGGGACCCGCCGACGAAGTGGATTCCCATCCGACCGGCGGAACGTACGATCGGCCTATGGAAGAGGGCGGCGGGTCGACGACCACCTATGCCTGGGAAAAGTGGCGCTATCGCTATCTGGAGGGCATCGGCGAAAACGTCGAGCTCGAGTTCGTCGATCCCAGCGGCTCCGGCGAATACCACCTCACCATGGACCCTTCTGAAAAGGATGCCTTGCTTCACATACCGGGAGCCGGCCTGAGCTTGCTCGAATCCATGGGCATGGCCTCAAAGACGGATCGGTTTACGCGGTCCGACGGCACTAATCTCCCGACTTCCTTGGGTGGAGTGCCAGCCAGCATGGATGAATTTAACCGCCTGGAACTGTACACCAAAATACAGAAGCCCCCCGAGGTCAAGTTCAAGGACCTCGAAGCAATTGTGACCGCGCGTATAGTTCGCGATCAGCTGAAGTTCAATTGGCGCACGGATTTTCTGAAGGTAACCAACGACACTGTGCTGGTTCCCATCACGATTCAGATCTCCAACGGCCAGCTCTCTTTCCAGTCGAAGGATGGAATTCATTCGGCTACGCTAAACATATTTGGACGCGTTAGCACGTTGACCGGGCGTGTAGTGCAGACTTTTGAAGATCCTGTCGCAAAAGATTTTCCAGATTCCTTGTTTCAGCAGTCGCTTAAATTGCAGTCGATCTATCAAAAGGCCATACCTCTCCGCCCGGGTTTGTATCGGCTGGACTTGGTCATCAAGGACGTTCAGAGTGGAAACGTCGGCGTAATCAACACCAGACTCGCCGTGCCGCGCTACGCAGACGACAAGCTGGATGCGAGCACGCTCATTCTCGCGGATCAACTTGAGCATGTTCCAGCCAAACAGATTGGCACGGGACAATTCGTTTTGGGCTCAACGAAAGTGCGGCCGCGCATCGAGAACGACTTCACGACTGCCGATCGTTTGGGAATCTATCTCCAGGTTTACAACCTCAAGCCGGATGAAGCGACGCACAAGTCCAATGCCACCTTCGAGTACACGGTGAAGAAAGGTGCTCAGCAGGTGCTGCAATTCAAGGAAACGTCTGCGGAGATGAAGCAGACTGGCGACCAGGTCACCATCGAGCGATGGCTTCCACTTGCCTCGCTTGTGCCTGGCAAATACACGATTGAGATTGATGCCAAGGACGGCATTTCCAATCAGTCGATTTCCAAGTCGGCTGATTTTACCGTACGGGGGCCACAGGAACCGACCAAGGCGGCAGCCAACACGGTTCCGGGGAGGTAGCTCGCAGTGATCAAAGGACAAGTCCGAGTCACGGGGGCTCTCGTCCTGGCCGCGGCGTTTTCGTTTATCGGAGCGTCTCCGGCGGTGGGGCAGTTGAAGTCTGTTCACGGAATCCTCTCGGGAGTGGTTCGAGACGCTGCTGGCACACCGCAAATGGGGGCCAGTGTGGAAATCATCCCGGAATTGGCTTCCTCTTTGGCGCCTCTGGACTTTTTCACCAACACGCAGGGAGTCTTCCGCGGCGAGCGCCTCTCTCCCGGTTTTTACACAGTGCGCGTCACGCTCGCGGGTTTTCTCCCTACTCTCGAAAAGCACATCCGCGTCAGCGCCAATCTCACCACTCTTGTCCGCATCCAGATGGAATCCATGTTCGCTTCCCTCGAGCAATTGCGGCGCGCTCCTTCTGCTGCCGCCTCCGAGGCGGACGATTGGAAGTGGGTGCTTCGCTCGGCGAGTTCGGTTCGCCCGGTGCTTCAGTGGGTTGAAGAGGATCCTCTAAACGCAGTCAATGTGGACTCGGACGCTGTTCCCGCAGAGCCGTCGCGCGGACGCCTGGAATTTACGGATGGTGCGCGAAGGCCCGGCTCGGTTTCGAATCTTCCCGCGAGCCCAGCTACTGCCTTTGCCTACGATCAGCGGCTGGGACAAACAAGCCGGCTTCTTCTTGCCGGTCTTATGAGCTACGAAGGTAATTCTCCAGCCGGAGGAATCGCAACGGTCTGGCTCCCCTCAGGTTCGCTCGGCGCGGGCCCCCACACGGCCGTAGTGCTGCGCGAATCGAAGCTGGGAGATGTGGGTCCGATGTTCCGCGGCGTCCGGATCGATCAAGGCGGCTCCATGGTTTTTGGAACTCGCGCCGTCCTTGAATACGGCGGAGAGTATGTTTTGGTGGGCCTTGGCCGGCCAGCCTCTTCCTTGCGTCCGCGCATGCAACTTGATGCGCGCATTTCCAGCGATTGGCAGGCATCTCTTATTTTTGCGTCCATGCCCACCGGTCCCGAACCGCTGGAAACAATGGACGGCGAGACTGGCAATGCTTTGGCGGCTGCGCTGAACGAACTCGATGCTTTCCCCGTCCTGATGTGGCGGGGCGGGCGTCCCGTGCTGGAGAGTGGTTTCCACGAAGAGATTGCAGTGGAACGAAAGCTGGGCTCGCGCGGAAAGTTGCAAGTTGCCGCGTTTCATGAAGACAATAGCCATATCGCGGTCTTTGGCCGAGGGAACAATCTTCCCGTTGCCGATTACTTCCAGGATGTATTTTCAAATGGTTTCTCTTACGACGGTGGTTCTTCAAGCAGTTGGGGCGCGCGCGCGGCGTACAAAGAGAAGATAGGCGAGGATGTAGAGCTAACCGCCCTTTATGCCTTTGCGGGGGCGCTTACTCCTTCGAGCGCTGCGGTCGGTCCGCTCCGGGAGTTATTTCGCACCGCCGGTCGTCAGTCCGTTGGAGTCAAAGTCTCCGAAAGGATGCCGCGATTCGGCTCCAGAGTGACGGTGGGCTATCAGTGGATTGGTGGAACAACGCTCACTCGTGTAGACAGCTTTGGCGATTCCCTTTTTGACATGGAGCCGTACTTCCATCTCGGGGTCCACCAGCGCCTGCCCAAGTTTGGTCCCGGACGCTGGGAGGCCAACGCCGAGTGCGATAACCTCTTCGCGCAGGGCTATGTTACCCTCAACACCCAAGATGGTCGTTTGACCCTGATGCCTGCTTTCCGCACGTTTCGAGGTGGTCTAAGCCTGCAATTTTAAGTGCAAATTGGGCTTCAGAAAGCTGTATGCGTCCTCCCAGAAAGTGGATTATCTGCGCTCCTTCCACCAAGAATTTCTGTAAGTTATTGATATATAGTGGGCTTCTTGGCAATATACGCTTCCAAAGAATGGACATCCGTTTGCACTTGAGAATTAGCGGCGGGGTGTCATCCTGCCTGGGCCTGCCATGAAGCAGAATCTGAAAGTGAGCCTCGGGGCCGTGGTGCTGGCACTTGCCACGCTGGCGGCCATGATTTTTGCTTGGCTGAACTTCGTCCAGAGATCGGAATTCGAGTCTCCCGATGATGGGGTCGTTTGGCTGGACACTCCCCAAGGTGTTCAGGCTCAACAAGTGGCTCAGAAATCGCCCGCCGCGCTTGCTGGGGTTCGCAATGGCGATCACCTTGTGGCCATCAACGGCGCTCCCGTCACCAGGCAGGTGCAAGTAACCAAGCGTTTGTGGCGCGCAGGCCTTTGGACTCAAGTGCGTTACAAGCTCTTGCGAAACGGCGAAACGTTTGAGACTCCCCTGGTAACTGCTCCGGCCGAGAAGCCTACCTCGATTGAGAACTATGAACGTATTGTCGGCCTGATTTATCTCTTTATCGGACTATTCATTTTCGTGCGCCGCTGGAACGCGCCTCGCGCAGTCCATTTCTACGTTTTTTGCCTTGTGTCGTTCATCTTCTATTCCTTCCATTACAGCGGGAAACTGGATACTTTCGATTACGAGGTCTACTGGGTCAAAATTCTGGCGCAACTTCTAACGCCGGCTCTGTTGCTGCATTTCGCGCTAGTCTTCCCGGAACGCACGGAAGGCGCCACTCGATGGCTTTCCAAACTCAGCTTCGTCTATCTTCCGCCGCTTGCGATTTTTCTGGTCCATGTCAGCACCGCCTTGGGGGCTCTCGGTTTTGTGCCTTGGCTCGGTTCGCGCGTCCTTCTCGATAAAATTGCTTACAGCTATCTCGGCGCGTGTTTTCTGTTGGCCGGATTTGTTTTTTACCGCAATTACCGCGCGGCAACTCCCGGCGTCTTGCGGCAGCAATTGAAATGGCTTACTGCTGGAACCTTCGTCGGCACTGTCCCCTTCGCCGTTCTCTACATTGTGCCCTATGTCTTCGATGCGGCTTCCAAGCCCTGGATGAAGTTTTCGACAGTCAGCCTGGTGTTCATACCGCTATGCTTCGGCTACGCCATCATTCGTTACCGTTTGATGGATGTGGACATTATCTTCAAACGCGGCTTGGCCTATACGGCGGCAACGGCGGCCATTGCCACGATTTACTTCTTCTTTGTGGCGCTGATTCCTCAGATCTTTCATGCACAAGCGAACGGTCCCGTGGGCGGCATCATCGCCATCGTTATCGCCGCTTTGCTTTTCCAGCCCTTCCGCGAATGGATTCAAGCGCGTCTGGACCGTTTCTTCTATCGTGACCGCTTGGACTATCGCCGCACCCTGATCGAGTTCGGCCGCACGCTCACGAACGAAGTCCGGCTTGAGCCTATGCTTGGCTCGGTGATGGACCGCGTCTCGCAAACGCTCCTTGTCGACCGCCTGGCCATATTTGTGGAGGACGTTTCGAACCCCGGAAGTCTCCGCTTGGCGCGCTCGATGGGTGTGCGTCTCGCCGAGCCTCTCGATCTCAGTTTCCTCGGCCCGGCCCGGCCCGAGTTTGCGCGGGGGGCGCTGTTTTTTGAGTCGCCCCGCGCTTCTCGAGAGGTCAGCGAGTCCGTTCGCCGTACTCTCGAACAGCTCGACCTCAATTACTTCGTTCCCTGCCGAATTCGGGAGCACACGGTCGCTGTTTTGGGTCTCGGGAAGACGGTCGACGGCGACTATCTTTCCAGCGATGACGTCGAGCTTGTGGAAACCATTGCCGGCTACGTTGCCGTGGCTCTCGATAACGCACAGCTTTATACCTCTCTCGAGCAAAAGGCTCTCGAGATCGCCCGCCTCAAAGACTTCAGCGAAAACATTGTGGAATCCTTGAACGTCGGCGTTCTCGCCGTCGATTTGGAAGGCATCGTCGAATCCTGGAATACGCGCATGGAGCAGCTCTTCGGCGTGGCCCGGCAAGAAGCCGTTGGCCGGCAGCTCCGTTCCCTTCTCCCGGAAGAACTTGCCACGGAGATTGCCGCACGCGGGGACGAAGAACAGATCACGGGCATCTACAAACAGCGCCTGCACCATCAGGGCAAAGCGCTCACTTTGAACGTTTCCATCACTCCGCTCGTCAGCAAGTCCGCAGAGCGTATCGGGCGTCTTTTGCTCTTTGACGACGTTACCCAGCGCGAGCGGATGGCAGAGCAGATGTCGCAAACGGAGAAGCTAACGTCCCTTGGTCTCCTCGCCGCGGGCGTCGCCCACGAAGTAAATACGCCCCTGGCTGTCATTTCCAACTACATCCAGATGTTGGCAAAGCAGATGCCTGACGGCGATCCTCGGCAGTCGATTATCGAGAAGATCGTCAAGCAGACCTTTCGTGCCAGCGAAATCGTCAACAATCTTCTGAATTTTTCGCGCACGGGAGCCGCCGAGGCCGCGGACATCGACGTGAACCGCGTCGTGGAAGAAACCCTCTCACTCGTCTCTCATCCGCTCAAGACCTCGCACATTCAAGTTGTTAAGAATCTGGGAGAGACCTTGCCGGCGGTTCGTGGCTCCGCTAACAAGCTTCAACAGGTCTTTCTCAATCTTTTTCTGAACGCTCGCGACGCCATGCCTGGCGGAGGCCTGTTGGAAGTGCGTACGGGAGCACATAATGGCAGCGTCGAGATAGAAGTCGTTGATACCGGTGCGGGCATTCCGCGCGAACATATTCACCGCATCTTCGATCCCTTCTTCACCACCAAGCCCAACGGCCGCGGCACTGGCCTGGGCCTCTCTGTCAGCTACGGCATCATCAAGGAACACTCTGGGAAAATCGATGTCCGCTCGACTCCCGGCAAAGGAACTTCATTCCACGTGGAATTCCCCGCGGTCAGGAAGTCGGTTCATGTCTAAGGGCTCGATACTGGTTGTTGACGATGAATCAGAAATACGCGAAGGCCTCGAATTGCTCCTCACGAGTGAAGGCTACGGCGTTTCTAGCGCGGAGACCGGCGAGTCCGGCCTCGCCAAGCTGGAAGAGCATCCCTATGATTTGCTTCTGCTGGACGTCAGTCTGCCAGACCGCAATGGCCTGGAGCTGCTTAGGGAAATTCACCGGCGCGATCCCCAACTCTCTGTCGTACTAATCACCGCCTATGGGTCGATCGAAATGGCGCGCGCCGCCTTCAAGGGTGGGGCGCTCGACTACATCACCAAGCCATGGTCCAATGACGAGCTTCTGGCGCAAGTGGCGCAAGCCGTCGAGTCGCGCCGCCTCCGGGAAGAAAACGTCCAGCTCAAGCGCGCGCTCAAACAGCGCTTCAATTTTCCCAACATCATCGGCAAGAGCGAAAAGATGCTGACGCTTTTCGATCTGGTCACTCAGGTGGCTCCCTCGCGCTCCACCGTTCTGATTAGCGGGGAGAGCGGCACCGGCAAAGAGCTCATCGCCAAAGCCATACACTCGGCTTCTCCACGCGCTGACAAGGCCTTCGTGCCGGTTAACACCGGTTCTATACCCGTGGACCTGCTCGAATCGCAGCTTTTCGGCCACGTGAAGGGGGCTTTTACCAGTGCCATCGCTTCCAAGAAAGGTCTCTTCGAAGTTGCCGACCAAGGCACCATATTCTTCGACGAAATTGCGACTATCAGTCCCGAAACGCAAGCTAAGCTGCTCCGTGTCATTCAGGAACGCGAGTTCATGCGCCTCGGTGGCACGGAGCAAATCAAGGTGGACGTGCGCATTGTCGCCGCTTCCAACGTCGATCTACTCACACTTGTGCGTGAAGGCCGTTTTCGTGAGGACCTTTACCACCGCTTGAACGTCATCCACCTCCGGCTTCCTCCGCTGCGCGATCGCCGAGAGGATGTGCCTGCCCTGCTCGCCCATTTCCTTGAGCGCTATTGCCTTGAGAACGCCAAGCCCATGCGACTCTTTACGGCCGGCGCCATGAAGCTGCTCATGGATTACGACTGGCCGGGCAATGTCCGCGAACTGGAAAATGTCGTCGAACGCGCCGTCGTGCTCTCCACGCAGGAGCGCGTCGATGTCGATCTGCTTCCCGAAAGCATACGCAGCAAGGAAATCGTCCGCGGTGTCCGGCTGCAGCTCTCGGAATTTCTGCCTCCGCTGCCTGGGGAACCTGGTTCTCGTTCCGCCGCCGATCACCCGCAACCTTCTCTCTTCCAAATCATGGACGAGATCGAGCGCCGCATCATCATGGACATGCTCGAACGCACCGGATGGAATCAGACGGAGGCGGCCGAGCGATTTATGATTCCCCTTTCAACTTTGAATCAAAAGATCAAGCGCCTGGGAATCGACGTCCGCCGCCGCGGTCGCGCCGACGAAACGCTCTCCGCATCCATAGGCAAGTAGCACTCTCTTTTACTGGATGCTGGCCGCGTGCTCACGCAGCTCTATCAGACTTTCATCTTGCATCTGAGAGTTTGTCTATGCAAAGTATCGCGGGATGATTCTTCGCCTTTCCAGTTCTACGGGGCGCGGTTTTCTTGTCTTTCTTGCGGTCGTGCTCGCCGCCGCTCTCTCTTACTCCGGCATCCGCAACGCCTTTGCCGTGCATGATGCAGGGCTGCATACGCCTCAAGGGTATGAACGCGCCACGCAACTCGAGCCGGATGATGCGCGCAACTGGTATCTCCTCGCCCGCTATTGGCAATACAACCTGGAAGATCCGGATGCCCAGCGTGCCATTCGCGCCTACCAAACCGCCTTGACTTTGAATCCCCTTTCAGCCGACACGTGGCTCGATCTGGGGACGCAATACGAATCGGAAGGTGATCTCGCGGACACTCAGAATGCATTTCTTCAGGCTAAACACGTCTACCCGCTTTCCCCGGAGGTTTCCTGGCGCTACGGAAATTTTCTGCTTCGAAAGGGCGAATTCGATGCCGCATTTGCAGAGATCAAGCGTGCCGTAGAAGTCGACCCGAAACGCGGAGCGGCAGCTTTTCTACTCTGCAAACGTGTCGTGCCAGATGTTAACGCTGTCTTGGACCGCGTGTTGCCAAACTCTAAGGATGCTTATTTGAGCGTGCTTTCCGCGCTTACAGAGCAGCAACAAACAGACCAAGCCCTCGTCGTGTGGTCTCGGCTCGCGACTCTACATCCGCGCTTCCCTCTGCGCGAATCATTTTCTCTTCTCGAAATCCTCATTCATAAGCGGCAGATGGTGCAGGCCCAGCACGTATGGGATCAGGCTGTGGCTATAGCCGGCGTCGCGCGACCTTCGGATCCTCCCAATTCCCTCGTGTGGGACGGCGGCTTCGAATTAAACATCAGCGGCGGGGGATTCGCCTGGCGCTACCCTGTTTTCACCGGTGGTGTGCAGGTCACTCTCGATTCGAAAGTAAAGCACTCGGGAAGCCATTCCCTCCGTCTGACGTTCAATGGTTTGAGCAACGTAGATTTCAGCGATGTCTGTCAATACGTCCCCGTTCAGCCTTCCACCGCCTACAGATTTTCCGCATGGGTTCGGACGCGCGACCTTTCCACCGATCAAGGCGTCCGATTTGCTCTCCACTCCATCAGTGATTCGGTCAATTCCATTTCCCGGACGGATGGCTTTCGCGGCAACCAGCCGTGGACGCAAATCAGCCTGCCTTGGAACTCAGAAAAGGACGTCAGTGAGCTGCAACTGTGCTTGACTCGTCTTCCGAGCGCGAAGTTTGATAGCAAGATTCACGGCTCCGCGTGGATCGATGATGTTGCTTTAGTGCCGGAATCCGCGGAAAGCTCGAAGCAATGAAGCCCTTCCGGATTGGCATCTGTGCGCTCGTGGTTTTTGGGGTAGCCTCGCATGGCGCTGTCGAGGATTGGGCCCGCGCTGTCCTGGAATTCGGAGCGGGATTGCTATTTCTCGCCTGGGCCGTCCGCGCCTTTTTTGCACGAGAGCTTCAGCTCATCCTCTCTCCGTTGTTATTGCCGCTTGTCGCTCTTTTGCTGCTCGGTGCTGGCCAGTGGGTCTTTCATGGCACGGCTTCGTCCTACAGTACACGCATGGAGCTACAGCTTCTTCTCGCTGATATCCTCATTCTCTTCCTGGCTGCACAGGCATTCCGAACGCTTGAAGACTGGCGTGGCTTTGTCTGGTTTGGGATGAGTTTTGGATTTGTGGTAGCTCTCTTTGCCATCTTGCAGCACCTCACGTTCAACGGAAAGCTTTATTGGTTTCGCGAAATGCATTATGGAGGTATCCCCTTTGGCCCGTACGCCAATCGCAATCATTTCGCGGGATTCGCAGAACTCGTTATTCCTCTCTCGCTGGTGCCTCTGGCTCTGGGCAAAGTCCGCCGCGAACGCTGGTTTCTGGTCAGTCTCTTTGCCGTGGTGCCCATTGCGGCCTTATTTCTCTCAGCGTCGCGCGGTGGCATCGTCAGTTTCGCCGTGCA
>Ga0247694_1000107_pt1 | contig 28970 bp, 39 predicted proteins | sample CNK35_metaG_FD_182736 | JGI IMG/M metagenome (GOLD analysis project Ga0247694, IMG submission 182736) | Soil microbial communities from Purdue University Martell Research Forest, Indiana, United States - CNK35 | ecosystem: Environmental > Terrestrial > Soil > Temperate forest > Bulk soil...
GAGCGGCGTGTGCCAGCCCATAACTCGACCACAGAGGGATGCTTATTCGGCTGCGCCAGGCCGGCTGCCGCATGGCAATAGCCGATCGCAGACATCGCCATCGCGATCGAGGCTGGCTTGAGCCTCGAGGCCAGGTCGCTGATGTAGAGCGCGAGCGTGCCTGGCTCGCAGGGTATGGCCTCGAGGTTTCGGCGGCCGCACCAGTCCTCGAATCGGCGCCATTGCGCCGCATACTCATCGAGGGTGCGATCGGCTCGAGCCTTGGCCTTGAGCTCGAGCGTGCGGCTCATGAGGCGCTCGAGCTCGAGCTGCAGCTCGAGCTGCAGCTCGAGCGATTGACCAGTCGACTGGTCGACTACCTCACCAGCGCACTGGTCGACTGGCGGCCTGGTCGATCGCAGCGCGAGCGAGGTGCTCGGCGATGGCTGGCGGCGGCGAGGTCGTTTGCGCGGTCGAGCTTTCACTAACGCACATTAGCGTAAGCTGGCTATGTAGCCAAGGGCCGAGCTCTGGTAGCGTGTGCGGCATGCCATGCGATCACATCGTGCTCACAAATGGCGCGCATGGCTTCCTGTGCTCACGAGGCGGCCGCCGCAGCGAGCGTAAATGCGCGCACTGCGGCGCGAGCGCCTCGCTGCAGTGCGACTATCCGATCGAGTCTCGGCGCAGCGGCACTTGCGACAAGCATCTATGCATGCGATGCGCGATCCGGCTGCCTGTCGATCGGGACTTCTGTCCGACTGGGCACAAGCCGCCGCTCGGCCCAGTGCCGACCTGCGCCGGCTGTCGCAAGCTGCTGCCGCAGTGCGATGGCCTGCCTACCTGCCGAGGCATCGTGCCGCCGCACGAGCAGCTCGAGCTCTGGTAGCGCCTACTCTTGAGGGCCAAGAAAGGGAACCATGTCAGATTCAGTCAACGAAACCTTCGGCGAGCGCCTGCGCCGCCTACGGCAGGCAGCCGGCCTCGAGGTCGACCAGCTCGCAGGTGAAATTGGCATCGATGCCAGCCTCTGCGAGGCATGGGAGCGCGACGAAATGAAGCCGCACGCCAGCACGCTGGTCGACATTTCGACTGCGCTCGAGTGCAGCGTGCATGCTCTGTTCGAGCAGCGGCCGCTCGAGCCGCCGACTGCAGCGCTGCTGCAGTTTCTCGAAACGCCGCTAGGCAAGCGCGCCGAGCGGCACGGCCTCGCGACGATACTGCAGACTCTGCGACCAGAGAGGCCGCCGACAGTCGCGCTTTACAATGCGATCACTACCGTGCTGCTCGAGGCCGCCGAGCGCGCAGATTCCTAAACCTGCTCGCGCCGCCGCTTGTGTATGTGCTCGAGCCGCTCCTCGGCGCGCTTGATCCTCGGCAGCCTGATCTCGCACCAGCAATCATCGCAGAGCGTGCCCTCGCCGCCGAAGCACCAGGGCACGCAGCGCTGACAGTGGCTGCAAACGAATCGACCACACTCGGCGCGAGGCTCGCCGAGCTCGCCGCATTGATGCTCGAGCACGAGCTCTGGCCGAGGCTCGACCTCGGCGCCAGCGCCGCACCATTTGCCATCGCCATTCCAGGCGATCTCTCTGGCAGGCACGAACTCGCGCCATTGGTTAGCCATGGGCTGCCCTCGCGCGCCAGCGCTGCTTGCGGGCATCGATCATCGCATCATAGCCGCCAACGCATTCGACCTCGCGCATGCTGCCAAGCGCCAGGAAAACCTTCGGCACCTCGACATCAGGCATCGCATCGCAGATCTGCTGGCCAGTCATGGGGCTGTCGCTCGCTCGCAGGAGATTGAGCACGCAAGTGCAGATGCCGAGCAGGCTGCGCCGCTTTACCCTCGGCGAGCAGAACACACAGAAACCATCGATCTCATCGAGCAGATGCTCGAGCACGACTTGCGCGTGTATGGTCTGACTCTCGTATCGCTCGGCCGAGCGCGCTCGATGCTGCTCGGTCGTTTCGCCAGGCACAGCCTGCCGAACCTGCACCACATCGAGCAGCGCCTCGATCCGTCGATGCGCATAGGCCAGCGGATCGGCCTCGAGCGTGCGGCCGCATTCGAGGCAGAGGCGCTCGGCTCGAGCAGGCAGGCGAGGTGCGGCGGCTCGTTTCGGTCGGCTCATGAATGGACAGCCTACCATCCGCCGAACGCGCATTCTAGCGCATGCACTATAGCGCGCCGAGTGTCCCGATTCGCCAGACTTTGCTACTTGAGCGGCGGCTGCGAGGCGCGCTTGCGCTTGGCTGCGTGCCGCTTCTGACTCGGCGTTTCGCGAGCCTTTACGACAGTGACTCCGTGCAGGTCGGCAGTGTAGTCGCGCAGAAACTTGGTCTGCTTGAGCTTCTCGTGAGCCTTGCGGATCACAGCGCGCGTGTGTTTTGACTGGCTGCTCTGCAGAGCGGCGAGCGCTGCCAGCGTCTCATAGCTGTGCGTCGATGGCTGCACATGGCTCGAATAGTAGAGGTGAAAGACTTTGGCGACCTGGTTGCGGCCAAGGGCCTTGCGCTCGGCGAGATCAACGCTGGTCCAGAGGCCGAAGCCAAACATCACAGCGAGATCGGCGTTCACGCGCACGCTGTATTGCAGCGACTCATCGTGTTTACCTGTCATGAGCAGCGCGCCGAGAAACCACTTGCGGCCGTTGATCTTCTGCCGGATCTCAACATGGCCGAGGATCAGCCGTTTTACGGCCAGCCGCAGGTCATCATGGTTGGCTTTTCCGGTTTCGCGACCGAGCAAGCGCAGAAGCGCATAGGCTGAAAAGTCGAATGAGCAGCCGAGCGGCTCATAGCGGCCGATCTCGAATATGCCGAGCAGCACATCGAGATCTCGCTGGTCGAAACGCTCGCCGCTAAAAGTCACTGATAGGCCATCAACACACCAGAGCGGCGAGTCCTTGAGGATCGGCCGATGGCCGTCTGGCGGCAGCGATGGGAAGAGCGCTGCGCGCAGGATCGCGTTCGGCAGCGGCGGATTCTGTCGCGTGTATGGCAGCAGCAGCTGCGCTGCCTTAGAGATCGGTGCTGGCGGCGTTGTTACGACATCACCGATCTGCTGTCTAAGCAGCTCGAGCTGATCGGCTGGCGGCGCAGCTGCTGCAGCGCCGATCTGCTGTCTGAGCAGCTCGAGCTGATCGGCGAGCGGATCCGGCAGATGCGCGAGATCTGGGCTGCGAGGTGCTGCTGCGGCTTGAGAGGGCATCGAGCCTCGAGCTAGCGGAACTCGCCGCCAACCACAATCGAAATTCGATCGGCGCGCTGGCGGCGCCTCGAGCCGATCTGCGGCGCGCGCAGATTATCAGTAGGATTATTCTGAGAAGATTATAGGGGCTGTGGATAAAGGCTCGCAACTATGCGTTATCGCTATATTTGTCCGCATGCCAGCTCGGCCCTCGGTCGGCGTTCGACCGTGCCTCGGTCGGCGTTCGACCGTGCCCTCGGTCGGCGTTCACCCGTGCCTCGGTCGGCGTTCGACCGTTAGTTATCCACAGGCCCAGAATCGACCAGCGAGGCCGCCGCCGAGGCGCCTGCCGCAATTCGAGGCGATCGCTGCTGGGCCTCGGCGAGCCGCCGCCGAGCGATATAGCACAGCAGGCTAGTCGACTGGTTGCCTGGTCGACTGGTCGCCTGGTGTGCGCGACTGCTGACAGCATCCTGCGGCCTAAAATACGGTACGATCGGCCCTATGGCAGTGTTCACGAGACAGACTGTAGTCGCAGGCTGCATCGCTGGCGTAGTTGCGGCGTGCGGCGGCACAACCATCGAAGGCGTTGGCAACACAATGCGCGACGCAGGCGAGGCGCTCGCTGGCATGGGAGGCTCGATGCTCGGCGGCGCTGGCGCCTCGGCTGGCAGCGGCGGCGCCGCTGGTGCTCGAGAGGCGCTCGGCGGCATGCTGGCGGCCGCAGGCGAGACAGTCGCGCACGCAGGCCGAGCCATCGCAGGCGCTGCTGCCGGCAGCGGCGGCGGCCTCGCTGGTGCTGCTGCGCAGGAGCCTGCCTCTGATGGCCTGCCGCGGCCGCACTGGGTCTTGCGCGATGAGAGCGGCTCGCCAGTGCAGGCCGATGCGCAGCCTGGCTACGCCAGCGACACACCAGGCTTCGGCTCGAGGCCGGACTGCGTCACGATCGCGCACGCAGGCCAGCGCCGGATCGGGCTGTCTTACATGCTGGGCACAGGGAAGGTCGCGATGCCTGGCGAGTGCGGCGGCAGCAATGTGATCGCGCAGCAGGCGACCTGGCGGCCTGGCGGAGTCTGGGTCTTTGGCGATGCCGCATGCGAAACGCCGCTAACGTTTGGGCCTGTCTACACAGTCGCCATCGGCGGCACGCTCTACCACAGCGCGACAGGCGCGCCGATGGTGCCGAGCACGTTCTACCAATGGAACGCCGAGGCGCAAACGTGCTCGCCTGCCGCGAATACGACCAGCGTCAAGCTCTGGCCATTCGAGCCAGTGCCGCAGGATGCCCTCGAGCTGTTGCCGAGCGAGCCGTATACGCTCGAGCTCGCCTATTGACGCAGCGCGCGAGCGAGCCTGCCTAGTCGACCAGTCTACTGCTCGATCAGACTGCTGGTCGACTGGTAGCCGAAACTGTCGCGCAGCGCACGAGAGAGCGCCTCGAGCTGCTCGGCCGAGGCTGCGCCATGGAGGATGAAGAATCGGCAGCGCCGAGGTATGGTCGACCGAATGACCGAGTCGACCAGAGCGACCTGCTCGTGCAGCAGACGGAACTGGAGTGTGCGCATGCGCTGGTTATAACCACACTCATCGCAGCGCGCGAGGCGCCTGCTCAGCTTCGAAGGTCAAGGCCCACACGATAGGGTTCCTGCGCCAGAGTCGAGCAGGGTGATCGCGATGAATGCCATCCCAATGATCGCGATAGGCGCCTCGCAGATGCTCGCAGTTGCTGTAGCAGGGCACACCTCGGCGATCATGGGCTGGGCATGCGAGGCCTTCGGCGCGCACATCGGCGCACGAGATGGAGTCGAGCTGCTGCACGCGCACGCTGATGATCCGCAGCCACAGGCGCGACGCTGACTGCGGCATGACCAGCGAGCTGCGCCAGGGCACGGCGCTGCGCACCTCTGGATCCTCATCGGCGCGATAGATGTAGGCATCAGGGTGCTGGTCATCATCAGGCACGCCCCATGGCTCCTTGACCCACAGCAGATCGCCTCGCTGGCCGTATGGGCATCGCAGCTCGCGAGGCGGCGCCTCGGCCTGCGCGTCTGGCCGATATGCATACACACGCTCGGCGATCGCGCCTGGCGGCGAGCTCTGCACCAGCGCCGAGATTCGGTAGCCATCAGGCACACGCACGAGCCTGCGTGTCTGTGACTGGTTGCCAGCTCGGATCTGCCGCACCAGGCGTGCCGTAAAAACGATCGGCCTGCTGATCGGCGCGCGCCTCGGCTGTGAGCGCTCGGCGAGGCGCATCATGGCGCAGGCCTTCGGCGCCGATGCTGATCGGCGTTTGGGCACGTCGCAAAATGGCTGGTCCGCAGCACGAGGCCCTCACCAGCGAGCAGCTCGAGCTCGGCCTTGGCCAGCACGCGCGCGCGCCAGCGGCCGCGCTCATACGTGAGCTCGATGTTGCCGCTCGAGCTCGGCTCATAGTCGACCATCATGGCGCCAGTCTCTGTGTGCGCCCATACGGCAGGCGCCTTGCAACTGCGACACTCGCTGCGTGGTAACTCTGGCTGCTGTGGCTGGGTCTGGGTCATCTCGGCCTCCGGAATGGCTCGAGCCGAGCAGCGTGCGGCGCGACTCGGCTCGAGCAATCTATCAAGCAACCAGCCTACCAGGCGACTGGTAGACTGGTCGCGCAACGTGCGAGGCAGTCAGTCTACCAGGCGACTGGTCGACTGGTCGCTCAATGTGCGACTGCTGGCTGTGGTTGGTTGTCATCATCGTTGGCGGCGCCTTGGCCGCTGAGATCCCAGCCGGCAGCCTCGGCCTGCGCCTCGACATCGGCAAACGGATCCTCCGCCAAGGCAGCTGCGGCAGCCGCGGCCGCGGCCTGCTGCGTGCGAAGGCGCGCCGCATGCCAGGCTTTTTTGACAACGCCTGTATGGTCTGCGAGCGCTCGAATGCGCGCCTTGTTTTTGGGATTGGCGATCGCGAGGTCGAGCGCCTTGGCGTAGGCATCGAGCGCCTCGACAGGCGCTGTGTCGAGCGGCTTGCCAGCCCATTCGGCGGCGCCTGGCCAGTCGGCTCGGCGTGAGAAGGTCGCGCGCAGCTCGGCTGGCGGCGGCGCTGGCGGCTCGGCTGGTGCCTGCATGACTGGCGCAAGCGCCTCGGCCGCCGCTGTGCGCCGCTGGCGCCGAGCAGCCTCGGTCGGCGGCAGAAAGGCCGGCTGGTCGACAGGCTCGGCGCCTTCATTGAGCCAGCCGAGCACGCGCGAGCCGAACTCCTCGCCAGGCAGCTGCACAACCTGCCGATCGTACAGTTCGCAGCGCGACTTGCTCACCAGGTAGTCATGCTCGAGCGTGAGATCGCCAACGATGTCGAACTCATATTCGAGGCCATCGCGCTGGATCGGCGCCATGCCGACCTTGCGCGGCTGCTTGTGCGAGCCGCCTTTGCCGTTGTCGACATCCTCGAGGACCCATTCCGTTTTGGCGCGCATCGTAACGATCAGATGCAGCGGCACGCTCGTGAGCGCATCAACGAGCCTGTTGTGCTCTGGTGTAACCTCGCGCCAAGCTACGAAGCTGTTTTTGCTCTGGCTGCGCTTGGTCGCTGCATCGACCATCTCGAGCGCGCCATCCTTGCCAGCCCATGCCTGGCTAAGGCCATCGATGATGAGCACATCGATGCCAGCTGCCACAGCGGCGCGCATCGCCTCGACATAGGTGCGAGGTGAGAAGCTGGTTAGCGCGAGCAGAGAGAACTCGATGCCTTTGCCAGCGTGCTTGCGCGATGACTCGCGCTCGCTGTCGATGAGGCCGATGCGCTTGCCGCCGAGGCCCTTGGCTATCTTGAGCGCCGAGAGAGTCTTGCCGCTGCCGGCTGGGCCGATGAGCGCTATGCGCGCCTTGGCGTGCGTGCGCACAGCAGGCACGAACTGCATTGTCGAGGGCGGAACTAGTGGCTGATTCTGGTTCATGATGGCCTCCTCGAATCAGCGAAACCGCAGGTGTTTGGCTTGCGGCGCGAATCGCGCGAAGGCCAGATTGGCGCCAGCCTTGAGAGCGGCGGCGATCTTGCTCGAGCTGACTCGGCGCTCGATCACGCAATACTCATCAGGCACCTCGGCATCATCGAGCGCGAGCAGCTCGACCGATGGCGGCGACTTTTGCAGGTAGGCAGTGACTGTCGGCGTTTTGACTTTCTCGGTACCAAGCCGCTCGAGCTCGAGCTGCAGCCGCTGCTTGAGCGCCTTTGCCGAGGCCTCGAGCGTTGCCGCCTTGGCGGCATAGGTCTGCTCGAGGTCATGGTATGCGGCAGCCTCGGCCTTGAGCCGATCAGCTACGTGCGCGTATGCCTGCACCTTGTGTGTGAGCGATAGGTTGAGCTGGTCGATCGCGCCAGCGAGCTCGAGCTTGATCTCGCCTGTCTCTGGATCTGCAGACTCATCGACCAGATCGAGCAGATGGTCGACCAGCTGGCCGATAGGCAGCTGCGAGGCCTTGAGGTTATCGAGTGCAAGCGCCTCATCGACAGAGAGCGAGGCGGCCTCTGGCGTGGTTTCACGAGCAGCGAACAAACGAGAAACGCGCATTTATGGAACTACTCCTGCGAAGGCTCAGACATCGAGCCTTATGGAGTGAGTATAGCGTAAACGCTATATAGCGCAAAGGAGCCAGACCTATCCTAGTCTGTGGTCATGTGGGGCAAGCGGCGCCAACCAGCGGCGGCCAGCTACAAAAGTGCAGGCCCACAGACAGAAACTCTTTACTGTGCGCGAGCTGCGGCGGATATGACACATATGTCCAATGTGTCCGGATTCTCCGCAGAATCTGCGCAGGCCGCAAATGCCTTTGTTGGCGTGCTGATCGCTGCTATCGCCGCAGTGCGCCAGCCCACATTGCGCGAGCTGGCTCTGCAGCTCAGCATCGACCTCGAGCCTGATAGGCTCGCCGAACTCAGCATCGAGCTCGGCGAGGATGACCGAGGCCGGCTGGTCTGGGATCTGGCCTCGCCGAAACAGGACCTACTAGTCGCGTTTGGCGTAGCCAGGTTCCTGGCGCTGCTCGGCGCTCGCATTCACGTAAGCGAACTCGCCGCCGCAATGCTCTCTCAATGCCACACGAGAGAGTTCCCTAATCAGGCGAGCTAGCGGCGCCTGCGCTTGGTCGCTACGCGATGTTTCGCAGGCCGAGGCGATCTAGGTTTCGAGGGTACCTCCTCTGTCGAGCTCGGCATCGGCAGCACATGCTGCCTGTCGATGAGCGACCGAACTAGGCCTGCGGTGATAGGTGCTCCGCCGCTGGTAGCTGCGCCGAGCAGCGCTTGACCCACTAGCGCAGCCTTGGCCGCATTCTTAGAGGCATCCTCGAGCGCCTTTCCGCTGGCGTCGAATGCTCTCAAGAACTCGAGCACATAAGATCTCGTGATCGCCTGAAACCGACCATCCTCGGCGAGGTGCCTTCCGAGCGCTGCTCGCGCCTCTTGAGAGGCTCTCACCTCGGTCAATAGAGTCTTTATAGCAACATCGCCGATCTCTGATTCGGCGAGTCCATCTGGCTGGCCTGCGTGCCCAAAACAGATCCCAGCAATGGGCTGCTGTAACAGCTCGCAGATCTCGATCAGCTGCTCAACACGAGGCATTGCCTGCTCGGTATCCCATGCATCGACCGTCGAATAGGCAACGCCGAGAGTTTTTGCAAAAGCAAACCGAGAGAAACCTGCACGCGCATAAGAGGCCCAGATGCGCCGCTGCACGGAGGTTTCCGAAAGAGGATCCGCAATGTTCGGATCTGGTCTGGTCTTTTGCCGAGGCACGTTCGCTGCTTTTAGTGGCCAGAGAGAAGATAGGCAACGCGGAATATATTCTCTCTCTATTTCAGCGCGCAAAAATAGTTGCCGCTTCAATGGGGCAAGGCCGCCGAATCTCCGATTCAGGCAGCTGAAGTCAGAAAGTTAGGCAGACCTCTCTCGAGCTCGAGCGGCCGAGCGCTCGAGTGTTCTAGCACGCTCGAGCTCACGCAACTTGCGCATAGCGCGTTTACGCTATATAGCGCAAAGAATGAAACTGCACCAATGGGTCGAGGCGCAGCCGATCGGTGAGCTCACCAGGCTGCACCTTCGTACAGGCATCGCCTATGCGACAATCCACAAAGTCTACCGAGGCAAGCGCGCCAGCTACCGAACGGCAGTCAAGCTCAGCGCCTGCACTGGCGGATCCGTCTCGGTCGCCGAGCTCTGCGAGCCGCTGCCGACCTCTGCCAAGCCAGCCGACCTGCGCAAGCGGCCGCGGCTGCCGCAGCTGGCAGGCAAACCGGCAGAGCCGAAGCCAGGCAAGCGCAAGGCCGCGCGCAAGCGCCGCTCGAGCAAGCGCTCGACAGGCGCAGCCGACACATCCGCAGCAGCCAGCCGCCGAGCGCGCTCGGATGGTGCGGCGCATGCGGCGTAAGGCGACTGCGGCTCTGCAGCCAGGTGGGGCAAGGCTGCAGAGCCGCTCGAATCCGTTGGTCCCTTTGGATCCTGCATCGGCGCCGCCGCTGCCGCAAGGCCGCGCGCTGCTGCGCAGGCCGCGCGGCTGCTGGGTCAAGCTGTGGGCCGTTTACTATGGCGAGCACTCGCCGCTCGATGGCTACGCTCGAGCCGTCCTCAATGGCCTCACTCTGATGGCCCAGCCATGGGCCTCGAGGCATGGCCAGGATGGCGGCAGCTCGCTCTGCGAGCTCGACCAGCCTCTGCAAAATCGAACGCAAAACGCGCGTTTGCATACGCGTTTCGCGGTCGGATTCGCTCACTTCGCAGCCAGAGACTGGCAGGCAATCGACGCAGAAACCGATTCAGACGTGAATGCGTTTGTATATGCGGCCGCTGCAGTTCGCTGGCCTGATTCTGCAGCCTGCACCCTCGCAGAAATAACGCGATTCGTGGGCCTGCCTCGAGGTCGAGTGCAGCGCGCTCTGCAGTCTTTGCTCAACATCGGCGAGGCCTATCTAAGTGTCGATGGTGCCTATGTATTGGCGCACTACTGGCACTCACAGGAAACGCCGAGCTCGCGCAGCAAGCGCGCCTCGCGCGCGGCCGCTCGAGCAGTTGACAGTCAACACCTAAACGGCAGTGACAGTCACGCAGACTTTCACGCCGACAATCCTCGAGACAGTCGCGCAGACAGTCGCGAGGACTTACCTGTTTCCTACAGTACAGAGCAGAGAAGAGTTAACCAGAGCCGATCTGCAGCTGCTATCGCGCTGCCGCTCGAGCCGTCTGCGGAAATTGTGGGCCGAGAGTCTCTGCCGCCGCCGCCGCAACAGAGGCTGGCAGCCAATTCGCGCACGCAGGCGAGCTCGAGCGGCGGCGCCAGCCTCGAGACAGAAACCGCAACGCTCGAGCAGGCTGGCACCTCGCTGTCCGCCGAGCTCGCCAGCCATATGCCAGAGCAGTCGATGTCGCTAACGCCGCAGAGAGGCTCAGAAGGCGAGGAAAGGGCTGCCGTGCTCACTGGCCATCGCTGGCTAAATGAGATCATGCTCGAGACAACGACCCAGCCAGCGCCTTCGGCCTCTGGCAAATGGCGCGAGGGTTATCGACTCCTCGGCGAGCGACCAGCGAGCGAGCGCGCGACTGTCGAGCCTGTGCTGCGCGCCGAGCTCACCTCGAGGCGGCTGCGGCCGCACATGTGCAATCCGCGGCATCTGCTCGACTACTGGCTTGGATACTTGAGCGGCGAGCCGCCGAGAGGCTCGCCGCCGAGAGACTCGCCGCCGAGCGCACCAGCGCCTGCGGCGAGTCGTAAGGAGTTCGAAGCCGAGGCGGCTCGCAAGCCTGCCTGGCTCACTAGCGTGGAGGTATAGACATGACATCGCACGAACGCCTATCAACTGTGCTGCAGCGGCTCGGCAAGCTTATTGTCGATGATGCTCGCGCGGCCGCTGTCGAGCGCGACAACAAGGCCGCAGAGGCTCTGACAGAGCGCATGCTGCGAGGCGAGCGGCTCGATCGCGAGCAGGTGCCGCTCGAGAGCGCCATGCGCGAGGCGATCGTGCGCGGTCGGCTGCGACACACAGAGGCCGCGCTCGCTGTGCGCGCCTGGGTCGCGAGCTCGAGGCCGCCGCAGCGCGACAAAGGCGGCAAGAAAAAGAAAGCCGCTCCTGCGCCGCCGATCCTGCTGCTGCATGGCGTAGGCGGCAGCGGCAAGAGTGTTGCCGCCGCATGGGCGATCGCGACCTCGGATGGCGGCCGCTGGTTCACGGCGCTGAATGTGCTGTCGGCGTTCGGCGGCTGGCATCGCGAGCAGCACGATGTGCGGCGCCAGCTCGTGCAGTGCAGCCTGCTGGTCGTTGATGACCTCGGCAGAGAGCGGACGCAGGATGCCTCGCGCATGGCGCTCGCTCTGCTCGAGCTGGTCGATGCGCGGCAGCGGCGAGGCTGCCGCACGATCATCACTACGCGCATGCTGCGTGCCGAGCTCGAGGCGCGCTATGCCCTCGAGCCGCTCACCTCGCGCCTGCACTACTGCGCAGACAGTGTCCATCTCGAGGAGGGTGATCTGCGACCGAGCAGGCCGCCGATCGAGGCCGCTAGATGAGCGCGCTTGAGCTTGCGCTTGCTGTTGCGCTCGAGGCCTCGCCGCCGACAGCGCCAGTGCTGTGCCCTCGCTGCCTGCTGCGAGGGCACAGGATCGCGCTCAAGCTCAATCACGAATGCGCGAGCACCTCGATCGAGGATCGATGCCCTCGCTGTGAGCTGCAGCGACCTGTGCGCGTTGTCGCGCTCGATGAGCGAGGTTCACTTAGCGAGCTCGAGGCCTGTGGCTGCTACCGAGGTGCCAAGTGAGATCAGGCTTGTATGGGTCGCGATTCGTGCGCATTCGCAGGCGCAGGCTGCAGCTCGAGCAGCTCGTGCCGAAACCGCTGCGCGCTGTGATCTGCGCCATCGACTCGGCCAAACGATCCGGCTGTGCGATCTATGTGAGCGGCCAGCTCGCCGAGCACAGAGAGGTAGACGCGACTCGGCACGCCGAGCGCGCGGCAGCAGTGCAGCGCGCGCTCGAGCTCGCGCAGGCCAGCGAGCTGCCGATCGCGCTCGTGCTCGAGGTGCCTTATGGCGGCACGCTCAAGACAGCGCTGTCGCTGACAGCGAGTAGCGTGCTGTGGAAGGATACCTGGCTCGAGCTCGGCGGATCGCCGAAGCATGTGCTCGAGCGGATGGCTAACGAATGGCGCGCGACGCTATACGGCAGCGGATCAGGCCGGCTGTCACGTGAGCACAATAGGCGACTCGAGCAGCTCATTGCCGCGCGCATCGTGAGCGAGCACCTCGATCGCACCCTCGGCGACTTCGGCGGCGATGAATCGGCCGCCATCTGCCTCGGTTTCTCGGCAGTGCGTTCGGCGCTGCTGCAGCGCGCGCTCAAGTGCCAGCTCAAGGATTGAACCATGGACGGCAACGCCGACAAGCAGTGCATTCATCATCGATCAGACGGATCGCAATGCTCGCGCAGGTTGCTCGCGAGCCATGCCAGCGAGTTCTGCGAATACCACGATCCGGCAGAGGTCGCGCTGCGGCTCGAGCAGGTCGACTCGGCGGCGCGCGAGATCGCAGTGTCGAGGGCACTTGCCGACAAGGCGACTGCAGAGGCAGGCATCGCCGAGCTGGCGGATCGGCTCGTTTGGCAGCGCGCCGAGCTCGCTCGAGTGACAGAGCTGGCGCGCGCAGGCGAGGCCCAGCTGCAGCACCAGCGCGCCAGGCTCGCGCAGGTCGAGGCGCGCGAGGCGGAGATTCGTGCCGCTGCAGATATCGACCATGCCGATCGGCTGCAGCTCGAGCTATTCCTGCGGTCGTATACGATCCTCACTAGCGAGGATCCGCCTATGGACGCAGCGCGAGCGAGCGCGATGGCCCACTGGTGCGACGCTATGACCAGATTCCAGTGCGAGCTGCGCCTGCGCGATGAGGCGGCCAGCCGAGCCAAGCTCGCGACCAAGCGAGGCGGAACCAAGCGGCGCAGCAAGGCTCGAAAGTCTGGCAGGTAGAGCATGGCGGCGCCGAAGCCAATCCCAGACTCGCCTACGCACTGCAGCCGCTGCTCGGTCGAGCTGCCGCTGCTGCGGCGCTGGGCTGGCCTGTGCTCGAGGTGCCTGCCGACCCAGCCAGCGCAGCCGCTGGTCGATCCGACCGCGATCCATTGGGTCATCATTCGCAGGTTCATGCGGCGGCGAGGCGGCACCAGCACGGCGCTCGAGCGCTGCGTGCGTGTGCGCTGCTCGTGCGGCGCCGAGCGCACGATGACTCTGGCGATCTGGCATGCGCGCCGCAGCCGCAAGTGCAAGCGCTGCCGCATACGCGACTTTCGGAGGTCCGGTTTCGATGGCTACTGACCCAGTTTCGACACCATCGCGCGCGCGCGCGAGAGGCGGCAGGCCTACGGCCTACACACACGAGCTCGGCGAGCGCCTCTGCAAGCTGGTAGGCCTCGGCGTGCCGATCGTGGTCGCATGCAAGGCCGAGGGCATTGGCAAGCGAACGCTATATCGCTGGCGCGAGTTCGGCGCCGCTGGTCGCGAGCCGTATGCGACCTTCGCGCGCAAGCTCGAGCAAGGCCTCGCGAAGGCCGAGACAGCGATCACACTGCATGTTGTGCGTGCGGCGCAGCGCGACTGGCGCGCTGGCGCCTGGTGGCTCGAGCGCCGACATCCGAAACGCTACGGCAGCAAGCAGACGCTACGCGTTGAAAAGTCACCAGCCGAGCTCAGCGATGCTGAGCTCGATACGATGATCGCGCAGTATGGCTACGTAAAGGCGACACCAGGAGGCGAATCCGATGGCAACCACTGATCCAGATAGTTACGTGCGGCCGATCGGCTGCGTGTGCACACACGAGGAGGGCGATAGCGATTGCCCTATACACCTCAACTGTGAGAGCTGCGGCACTGTGCGAGCGCGCCAGCTGGCGTTTGCGCCTTGTCGCCAGTGCAATACACCAGCCTCGCTCACAGAGGTGCGGCATCGCGATATGCACATGGTTACAATCGGCATTGCGGTCGCTGGCGGCCTTGCGTTCACAGGTCGCGCGCATGTGCTGCAGGTGTTCGATAGAAACCTCGAGGCGCAGATCTCTGCCTCATACACCATCGCGCAGCGAGCGCTCGAGCACGCAGCGGATCCTAGCCTCGTGACGCAGCAAGCGTATGCCGCGCTGGTTGCAGACGTGTGCGCGATCGTGCAGCGCATCGCCGATCGCTCGGCGCCGATGACTGCGCCGAATACCACGATCCGATCAACTGAGCCGAGCGCATGAGCCATGGCAAAAGCCAAACAAGCCAAGCCAGCCAAGAAACCAGCGCGCAAGGCCGAGGCGAGCGAGCATGAGGCTGCCTGGTCCATCGACCTGCGCAACCTACCGAGCGGCGCACACCTCGGCGGCCGCATATCGAGCACGTCCGTCTGCGAGGTCTGCGGCGCAGTCGGCGCCAGGCTCGCCAACTACCAAGGCCGCAAGCGATTCGCGCACACGCTCGTTTTTCACCTCAACCAGAAGCACGATCCAGTAGTTGAGGCAGCCGCGCGCTGCATGGAGCCTCGCCGATGAGCAAACCGAAGCCGAAGCCAGCGCCGCCGCCGAAGCTCAGCAAGCGCGAGGCCGCCAAGCTCGCAGCAGCGGCTGGTGCAGCGGCCGCGCTGTGGGTCGATCCTCGCAAGCTCAAGCCATGGGCTGACAATCCGAGGATCAATGATGGCGAGCCTGTCGCCGCCATCGCGCAGAGCATCAAGCGCTTCGGCTTCGGCGCGCCGATCGTCGCGCGCGCCGCCAACATGGAGATCATCGCTGGGCACACGCGATGGAAGGCCGCGCTAAAGCTCGAGCTCGAGCAAGTGCCTGTGCGGCTGCTCGACATTACCGAGCGCGAGGCGCATCTGCTCGCGCTCGCAGACAATCGCCTCGGCGAGCTCGCCGAATGGTCCGACACGCTCGCTAGCGTGCTGTCGCAATACGACCTGCAAGAGGCCGAGCTTGCAGGCTGGTCGAGCGAGGACCTCGATAAGCTGGCCGATGAGATCTCTGCTGATGAACCAGAGCTCGAGGAAGATGAGATCCCAGATGCGCCAGCCGCCAGCGTGACGCAGCTCGGCGACATCTGGCAGCTCGGCTCGCACACGCTCGTGTGCGGCGATGGTCGCGAGACTCGCGCGCGCCGCTTCGGCTGCGTGGTTACGGATCCGCCTTACGGAATATCGATCGTGCAGGGTGAGAAGGTCGGCGCGACCTTTCCTGTCACTGTCGCCAAGAAAGGCAAGTACGCACCGATCGCAGGCGATGACCAAGTGCCTGATGTGCGCTGGCTGCTCGAGCGCGCCGACCTCGTGATCATATGGGGCGGCAACTACTTTGCCGACCAGCTACCAGCGCAAGGCGGCTGGCTGGTCTGGGATAAGCGCGCCGATAGCGGCATTGAAAACACGTTTGCGGACTGCGAGCTCGCCTGGTCAAACCAGACTGGGCCTGCACGCGTGCATCGGCAGCTGTGGAACGGCATGATCCGCAGCGGCGAGCACGAGAAACGGTCGCACCCTACGCAAAAGCCTGTCTCGCTAATGGGCTGGTGCGCGCGCTTCGGCGAGGGTGAGATCTTCGATCCGTACGCAGGCAGCGGCACAACACTGATCGCCGCCGAGCAGCTCGGCCGCGCATGCTACGCAGTCGAGCTCGCGCCAGCTTACTGCGATGTGATCATCGACCGCTGGCAGAGGCTCACAGGACAGAGCGCGCAGCGCGCCAAGCGTGTCGGAACGTAAGCCCAGTCTAGCAGCACTCATCGCAGAGCGCGGCAGGCGCATCGAGCGGCGCGAGCGGCGACCGAAGGGCCTGCTCGAGTTCATTCGCGCGGCCTGGCCGATGGTTGTGCCTAACGCGCGTTTTGTAGACAGCTGGCACATCGGCGCCATCGCCGAGCACCTCGAGGCGCAGAGCCGAGGCGAGCTGCCGCGCTTGGTCATCAACGTGCCGCCAGGCAGCAGCAAGTCGACAACGGTTTGTGTCATGTGGCCAGCATGGGAATGGACCATCAATCCCGGCTGTCAGTGGCAATATGGTGCCTATGCCGACAGCTTAGCTGTGCGCGACTCGCTGCGATGCCGCGGCCTGTTCGAAACCGATTGGTATAGAGAGCTATATTCAGAGACGTGGAAGCCGAAGCGCGGCCGCTGGCTGGTCGACTGGCTCGAGAATGACAAAGGCGGCATCAGGCAGGCGATCAGCGTCGGCGGCTCGCCTACTGGTTTTCATGCGCACAGACAAGTTGTGGACGATCCGCTGAAACCGCAGGATGCGCACAGCGCTAGCGCGCTCGAGCGCTCGCGCATGTGGTGGTTTGAAACCATGGCCTCTCGCGTGCTGCCTGGCCAGAACACGAGGACGATTATCATGCAGCGCCTGCACGATCGCGACCTCGCAGGCCTCGCCGCCGAGCAGGGTTATGCCGTGCTCGCGATTCCGATGCGTCACTTTGTGGCTGCACGCAAGGCGCCAACGCCGATCGGCTGGCAGGATCCTCGGTCGACCGATGGCGAGCTGCTCTGCGCAGAGCGCTGGAATGATGCCGAGGTCGACAGGCGCAAGCGCGAGTTCGGACCGACTGGCTGGGCTGCGCAGGATCAACAGGATCCAGTGCCGCAAGGCGGCGCAATCTATCGCGAGGAATGGTTCACTCGCATGTATCGAGCGCGGCCGCCGCTCGATGGCAAGCAGATCTGCATCAGCTTCGACTGCGCATTCAAGTCGCACGAGACAAGCAGCTATGTGGCTGGCCAGGTCTGGGCATACAGGCCGCCAAACTTCTGGCTGCTCGATGAGATTCGCGAGCATCTCGACTTTCTCGGCACTGTGGCTGCCGTCAAAACCCTGCTGGCGCGTTGGCCGCAGTCGACAGCCATCCTGATCGAGGATAAAGCGAACGGCCCAGCGGTCATCGAGATGCTGCGGCGCGAGGTATCTGGCGTGATCGCCTGCGAGCCAGAAGGCTCGAAAGAGGCGCGCGCCTACGCAACGCAGCCGATATTCGCGGCAGGGAACGTCTGGCTGCCGGATCCGTCGCTGGCGCCATGGATCCAAGATTGGATCATCGAGCACACGCGTTTCCCGAAAGGTGTAGCCAATGATCGAGTCGATGCTCAGACGCAGGCTCTGCGCTACTACCTGAAAGGCGGCGCCGCCGAATATCTCGCAGCACTCGAGTCGCTCGACCTGTAGCCACTGGACAGCGGATCGCGATGCCGTTAGGCCGCGACATGAGCGTTATAGAGCGCATTGGACAGGCCGCAGTCGAGCGCTTCGATGCTTGGCAAAACATCGTGACTGGCCTCGGCACTTGGCGCGACAAGCAGACTGCGCACAAGCAGGTGATGTCGCCGCCTCTGCCAGATACCGAGCTCGAGGCGCTCTATACCGATGATGACATCTGCGCGCGCATCATCGAGGAGCTGCCGCGCGATGCGCTGCGCTCTGGTTTCTCGATCAAGCTGAATGCCGATGAGGTCGCCGATGCAACGACTGTCTCGCGCTCGCTCGATGATGCATTCAAGGATCTGCATGCGGCGCGCGCGCTGCGCCAGGCCTGGATATGGGGAAGGCTGTATGGCTTCGGCTGTGTGTTCGTTGGCGCCGATGATGGTCAAGATGTCTCGCAGCCGCTCAACCTCGACAAGGTAAGAACCTGCACGTTTCTCAACGTTCTGCGCCGCACACAGCTGCAGGCCGAGACGTGGTATGAGGACATCCGCTCGCCGAAGTTTGGCCAGGCCGAGACGTATCGATTGATCGTGCCGCCGCAGGCTCGGCGCGCCTCGACCAGCACCAGCACGCGCAGCCAGAGCGGCGTGCGAGTCGCGCCGCTGCGCACTGGGTCCTATGGTGACATCATCGTTCACGAGTCGCGCCTGCTGCAGTTTCGAGGTGTAACCACTGCGCGTTACGCTGTGCTCAGCGGACAGTTCTGGGATGACAGCGTGCTGCAGCGTGTGATCGAGGCAGTGCGCCAGTCTAGCGCTGCTTGGTTGTCGACCTCGCATCTGATGACCGATGCGAGCCAGGGTGTGATCAAGCTGCAGAATCTCATGCAGCTGCTGTCGAGCGGCGGCGAGGCGCTGCTGCGCAAGCGCATGCAGCTATTCGACATGGGCCGAAGCGTCGCGCGCGCAGTGATGCTCGATGCCGAGAAAGAATCATTCGAGCGAGTCGCGACCAGCTTTCAAGGCATACCAGACCTGCTCGATCGATTCATGATGCGGATCGCGAGCGCTGCGCACATGCCAGTTACGATCTTGTTTGGTCGATCGCCAGCCGGAATGAACGCGACTGGTGAGAGCGATGTTCGCGCCTGGTATGACCAGGTTGCCGCCGAGCGTGTCGAGGAGCTCGTGCCTAACATCGAGCACCTCACGAGGATCATCATGGCGACCGATGATGGCCCTACTGCAGGCAGCATCCTCGATGGCTGGTGTGTCGAGTTTCCGCCGCTCTGGCAAGAGACAAAGGCCGAGCGCGCTACAGGATTCAAGGCGCGCGCCGATGCGCTGGTTGCGCTCGCGAATGCGCACATCATCCTGCCAGAGGAGGCCGCGCTGTCGCTCGCGCACAGCGGCGACTTTACAGAGCTTGATGTCGAGACTCGTGAGGAGGCGCTCAAGGCCGAGCTCGAGCGCATGCTCGAGCCGCCGCCAGAGCCGCCTACGAACCTGCCGCCGCAGCCGCTGCCGAATGGCGGCGATGATGGCGATGATCCGGATGATCCGACTGGCGACGATCCGAACGCCGACGATCCGAACGCGCCGAACTGATGACACTTGCCGACCACATGACCAGGCGCGCGATCATCGCCGAGGCATCGGCGCGCGCGCGCATGCGCACGAAACCTCGGCGCCGCATACGGCAGCCGAAGCCAGGCACGTTTCCACGCAACGCGCGGAACGTATACCTGCGCGGCCTGCTCGATGTGGTCGACCGAACCAAGGCCTCGCTCAAGCGCATCATCGAGCCAGCGCTGCCGCGGCTGGTCGAGCAGGCCTCGCGCGCTCGCACTGATGCCGCAGATACACCTCTGCGGCGCATCGCTGTCGCTGGCGGACCTCGCACAGGCAAGACAACGACAGCCGAGCGGCTCGCGCAGCAGCTCGGCCTGCCGCTCACGCACAGCGATGATCTCATCTCGCTCGGATGGAGTGAGGCCAGCGATGAGCTCGCCAAGCGCATGGCCGCCGCCGAGCGCGGCATATACGAAGGCGTTGCAGTTGTGAGAGCCATCCGCAAGCTGCTCGAGCGCTCGAGCGACAAGCCGATCGATGCGCTGCTGATCCTGCGCCAGCCATTCGAGCAGCTCACAGATGGCCAGCGGCGCATGTCGCGCGCGCAGGACACTGTCCTATATGAGATCGTGCCGCGGCTGCATGCGCTCGGCGTGCTGATCGCGCACGAGGCATACGAACTCGAGCCGCCGCCGCTAGCGCCTGTGCGTACAGATGCCGACGATGAGGACCTCGAGGTGCTGCTCGATGAGGTGCGCTCGGCCGCCGATCGCGATGTGCAATCGAGCACAGGCATTCTGGCTCAGCAGACAGCGCAGCGAGTCAGCGCGCACACGCGCGCCGAGACAGAGTCGCAGGTTGGCGAGGTGCTCGGCATCGATGTCTTCTCACCAGAGACAGGCATGCCAGAGATCGCGCAAGAGTTCGTGCGCAAGCAGGCCGAGCTCATCAAGGGCCTGGTCGGCAAGCAGCTCGATGATGCGCGCGAGGTGCTCGCCAAGGGCCTGCGCGAAGGCTGGCGGCCAGAGAGCCTCGCGCGCGCGCTTACAGATGCAGGCCTATCGAAGCATCGCGCGACGATCCTGGCCAATGATTCTGTCGCCAAGCTTCACGGCACGATGACCATGGAGCGGCAAACCGCGCTCGGCATCAAGACATATCGCTGGCTCACAGCTGGCGATGAGAAGGTGCGGCCAGGGCACAAGGCGCTCAACGGCAGCGAGCAGAAATGGTCGAAGCCGCCGATCACGAATCCAAAAACTGGCAAACGCGCGCACCCTGGATTCGACACGCATTACTTTCCGTGCCGCTGCTCGGCGATACCTGTGCTCGATGACATCCTCGAGCAGGCAGGCATCGATCCAGCTCTGGCGGCGCCAGTGCAGCCGCCTTTGGCTGCGGCGCCAACGCCGCAGCCGCCGATAGCTACGCCAGTGCGGCCGCCGAGGCGGCCGCCAACTGCAGCGGCACCGCAGCCGGCAGCGCCGCCGCCGAAGCCGCCTCGACCTCCGCGGCCGCCTCGGTCGCCAACGCCGCCAGCACCAGGACCGAGCACTCTGCCGCCGCCGAAGCGCAGGCCGCCGAAGCCGCCGAGGCCGCCGACCGAGGCCGATATCAAACTTGCCGCCGACAGAGCGCAGCGCAAGCAGCTCGCGAGCGACCTCAACAAGGAGCTGCAGGCGCTGCCGCCGACTGGCGGCGATGGCGAGCCGCTGCGCAAGAAAATCATCAAGCAGCTCGAGCTCGATGGCATGAGCGCACCAGCGGCAAATACGCCGACTGGGCCTCTGCATTGGGATCTGCGGATCCAGCCGACGATCGAGGAAAACGCAGAAGCGGTCGGCATGCGCAAGAAAACTGGCGAGATGGTGCTGCGCGAGGATGCAGCTCAGAAGCTGCGCGAGAGCCTCGCAGCCATCGACGCAGGCAGAGCCTCGACACTTACGCCGAAGCAAATGGACGCGATCAGCACCCTGGCGCACGAGGAGATCCATGGCATGGGCGCAGTCGTTGGCGTGCCTACTACCACAGGATCCGTGCCGCACCTCATTGAGGAGGCTATGACCGAGACAGCCGCGCGCGTGTTTACGCGCAGACTGCTGCAGCTCGAGGGCAAGGCGCTGGCCGCCGATCACATTCTCGCGATGCCGATCAGCGGCGTGAATAAATATCGCGCCTACGATGAGCTGATTATCAAGCTGATGGACGGCCTGCGCAGCGTAGCAAATCTCACGCCAGAGAAGGCGGCGGCCGCGCTCGAGCGCGCTGCCTATGCGTTCAAAAACAGCTCCGCAACGTTCACCTCGACTCGGCAAATGGTCAACGCCTTTGTCGATTCAGTGCCGAACCTCAAGACAGAACAGCGCGATGCGCTGCGCCAAATGCTGATGGCGCTGGAGACCAATGCAACCACACCATGAACTGCGACTCGGCCCATGGGAGCAAGTATTGCGGCGCTCGAGCTGCGACTCGCTCATTACTGATCCGCCATACAGCAGGCGCACAGAACGCGGCTACCGCAGCGGCTCGAGGCCGAGCGTGCAGCAGGATCCTGGCTACCAGGCCATAGACCCACACACCTATTGTCGCGCGTTCGTGCGATTCTGGCTGCCGCGCGTTCGGAATTGGTTCGTGATCTTCGGCGACCACGTAACCAACGCGCACTGGCTCGAGGCGCTCGAGGCCGCCGACCTCTACACCTTCGCGCCTGTCGTTTGGCTCAAGCCGAACGCTGCGCCTCGGTTCATGGGCGATGGCCCAAGCTCGCAGTGTGAATATATAGCGATCGCGCGGCATCGTAAAAGCGTGCCAAAACGGTACAGGCCAGGTCGCTATACGTATGCCACTGTGCGACATACAGTAATGGGCGAAAAGCCGATCGAGCTCATGCGCGCGCTCGTGCGTGACTATTCAGAGCCAGGCGAGCGCATCCTCGACCCACACGCAGGCAGCGGCACGACTCTGCTGGCAGCGGCGCTCGAGGCTCGCTCGGCCATCGGCGCCGAGATGGACGGCCGCACGCATGCCCTCGCGCTCGAGCGGCTCAAGCGCGAGGCGAGCCAACGCCAGGCAGCGTGCTAGGATCGCCGCCATATGACACAGCCGCGCAAGCCGCCGAGCGCCGCCGAGCGGCTCAGCCAATCGCTCACATGGTCATTCGACAATATGCTGCAGATCGCGCGCGCTTACCTCGAGGACCCAGAACAGGGCGATGTGCCTACCGAGCTGGTCTATCAGTTTGGCATGCGTCTGAGCTTCGATGAGTCGAAGCGTCTGCTCGAGCGGATCGACATCCTGCGCGAGCAACATTTCTCGGCACTGGGAGTGCCTGTGCCGATTCGTAAGAGCAGCGGCCGCACCCTAAGATAGGGCCTCGAGCCGAGCGGCCGCGGCTTGCGCTTTACAGTCACATGCGCCAGCGGTATAGCGAATCGACTTGATAGCCGCGGCACGCTGCGCGCTCTGCGCGCTCTGCGCAAAGTCGCTGCCTAGCGACTTGTGCGCGCGTTGAGCTAGCCAATCGGTCGAGGTGCGCGTTCGGACAACAGCGATGTCGGCAAGGGGGACATGTAGTGGTGCCGCTATATATGATACACACGCGCGTGATCGATGACAGAGAGCAGATCCTCGTGCGTCGCCTGCAACTGATGCCCAGCGGCACGATCCAGCGCGATGCCGAGTTCACCATCTGCAAAACGACCGAGGCCGCGCGCGAGCTCATCGCGCATCTGCACCCTGGCGCAGTGCTGCTGCAGCCGAGCGGCTCGGATCCGGATCCGAGCGTGCTCGAGGTGTGGGGCTGAGCATGGCGGACGCTGATGAGCTCGAGGCTCGGCTGCACCAGCACCAGCTGATCAAGGTGCTGGCATTCCGCAGATCCATCTGCGGCAGAGATGGCATCGACTACGCGCAGGATCCGCTCTGCCGCGCGCTCGACTATGCGCTCGAGGCGCTGCTCGACCGCGATGCGCTGCGGTCGACCAGGCTGGCGCTGCTCAATCGCGATGGCCTGCGCGCGCTCGAGGTCCACAGAGAGCTCCGCGAGGTCGCGCTCATCGCGAGCGCGGCTGGCTGGGAACGTGAGCAGCAGAGCCTCGGCGCCTGGCTAGCCGAGCGGCTGGCCGTAAAGGCAACATGACCACACGCCTGCGCCAGCTCGGCCTGCGGCCTACGCATACGTGCTTCGATGATGCGCTCGACTACGCCGACCTTTGCGCGCGCCGCTTCGGCAGCGATGCGCTCGAGCCGATCCTCTGGATCATGCACGGCATCTGCGTCGATCCTTACAGCGGTAAGCGCATCGCGCATGGCTGGGCCTATCACGCCCCATTGCGGCAGGTGGTGCAGGCCGGCCGCACGCCGCTCGGCGCGCGCCAGTTCTACGGCATGCACGCGCGCGACTTTGACGCAGAGATGCTGCCGCAGCTCGTTACGCGCTACCGACTATCCGAGGCGCTCGCGCAGAACGAACTGCACAATACATTCGGCCCTTGGCTGCCTGAATACCTCGAGCTCTGCGGCCATGGCCGATGCGTCAACTGTGGCAAGGTCTGGCCGATGTCGGCACAGGCCGCCGCCGAGGCTGAGCTGCATCGCGCTGGCGCCTGCCTCCGATAACCCGATCGCGCCATAGCCGAGGTCGAGGCATGCGGCGGCGCACTGGCCGCTTGAGCCAACGCTCGACCAGGCTACCGATCGACCAGTCTACTGGTCGACTGGTCGCGCGGCCGCTTGGCTGCTTGCCTGTCTAGGCTCGCAGCTGCTTAGTCGATTGCGCGCCTGGTCGACTGATCGACCTTGACACAGGCTGCGGCTGCCGATAGCGACCTGCGTGTCTGTCACACGCTACGACGCAGCCAAGCTCGGAAAAGTATCGCGCACGCCGCAAGGTTTTCTGCGCGCGCCTGCTCGGCTGACTCGCACTGGCGTGCTCACCTATCGCCGCTCGGATGGCACTGTGGTGCGCGAGCTGCGGCGGCCAGAGCAGGTATTCCGCGCAGAGTCGCTGGCGAGCCTCGCCGATGCGCCGCTGACAGACCTCCATCCGGCTGTGATGGTGTCGCCGAGCAACGCGCGCGATCTCTCTGTGGGCCATGTGAGCGGCGCCAGCGCGCGGCCTGATGGCCGCTTTGTGGAGGCCGAGGTTGTCGTAACAGACGCTGCGATGATCGATGCCATCGAGCAGGGCACGAGGCGCGAGATCAGCTGCGGCTACAAGTGCAAGCTCAAGCCTGGCGGCGGCACTTACAATGGCGAGCATTACGATGCCGAGCAGATCGACATCGAATACAACCACGCAGGCCTACTGCCGCCGAACGCAGGCCGCGCTGGTTCCGAGGTCGCGCTGCGCCTCGATGGCAAGCGCGCAGAGTTCGAGCTCGGCGCCGATGATGCGTGCGTGCTCGATGCAGCAGATGAGCCGCCAGAGGCGCCGCCGAAGGGACCCACAATGGACATGCAGACGATCCGGATCGATGGCATCGATGTCAGCGTTCCGCAGCAATCCGCGCAGCTGCTGACTCGCACGATCGAGCAGCACGCAAAGACAGTGAGCGAGCATGCGGCAAAGACCGCAGACTTGCAGAAGCGCATCGACTCGCTGCAAGGCGAGCTCGACTCGACCAAGGCAAAACTCACAGAGGCCTCGGATCCGAAGCGCTTCGATGCCGCGCTGGCCGAGCGCATGTCGCTGCTCGAGCGTGTGCGGCCTGTGCTCGGCGCCGAGGTCAAGCTCGATGGCTTGAGCGTGCGCGAGCTCAAGGAAAAGACACTCAAGGCGCTGGTAAAGGACATCGACCTCGCTGGCAAGTCGGATGCCTACGTCGATGCGCGATTCGATGGCGCGCTCGAGCAGCTGCCGAGCGGCGGCGGCACCAGGCGCACGAACTCGAGCCTCGAGGATGCGCGCCGCCAGTCGACACTGCGATCAGACGCCAAGGACCAGAACGGTCCTGTCTACAAGGCGCCAGCCTGGCGCTCGCCGCTGCGCACGAGCTCGCGACAGTCAACAACCTAGCCGCCGCTCACAGCGGCACAACCAGCAGCCACGCAAGGAGCCACAATGCCTGTCCAGCTAACGTATGAAGTCGAAGGCCCTATTGGCGTAGATGGCCAGAAGATCGAGGCCTATCCATCTGCGATCGCAACTGGCGTTGCAGAGGCCGCTGCTGTGCCTGTTGGCAAGGTCGTTGTCTACGACACTGGCGCTGGCCGCACGCTCAAGGCAGTCATGCAGCCGAGCACGACAGCGCAAGTCACAACGCTGGTCGGCGTAGCCGGCCTGGCGATGTGGGATCCGACCTATCCGGAGCCGCCTTACCCTGTGGGCCAGGCGCTGCCTGTGATGCGCAAAGGCCGCATGGCGATCCAGCCTGAAACGCCGCTCACCGTTCACACGAATCCGTTCGTGCGCTTCGGCCTGGTCGGCGCTGGTACTGTGCTCGGCGCGCTGCGCAACGATGCAGACGCAGGCAACGCAGTCGCAGCGCCGTATCTGACTGTGGTCAAAGGATCAACAGGCGCAGGCGACCTCGCGATCGTGGAGATCGACCTCTAACCAAGCAACGCGAGCGCGACCTCTCGCGCCATCGGCATACAGGAGATCAGACAGATGGACCCAGAACAGATCATCGCGCCGCTGGTCGAGTCAGAACTCGCAGCAACGCTCGCGCAGATCGGTGTGCGCCTCGACAGCGACCAGATGCAGCAGGTCATGCTCGCGATGGCGAACACGCGCGCCATCCTTTACGGCATCGAGCGGCTCGATGCGAATGAAACTGCGTTGTTCGGTCGACAGCTCGAATACGTGAGCGCGCGCGCTCGCGAGATCAAGCGGCCAGAGCTGAAATGGCGCCAGTTCGTTCCTGTTACGACAGAGGCGCCGCCAGGCGCCGAGACATGGGCATACTATCTCTGGGATGCGCTCGGCATGGCGGAGATCGTTGCGAACTATGCCGATGACATTCGGCGAGTCGCGCTCACTGCACAGAAAGTGTCATTCGACATCGAAAGTTTCGCGCTCGGCTATGATTACAGCGTGCTCGATGTCGAGCGCGCTGCGATGGCTGGCGTCAACTATCGCAATCGCAAGTCAGACCAAGTCCGCCGAGGTTTCGAGCTGCGTTTCGAGCGGCTCGCATCGCTCGGCCAGCCTGGCACAACGATCAAGGGCCTGCTCAACAATACGAACGTGCCGCTCACAGCGGCCTCGGTCGTTGGCGGCGGCAGCGTGTGGGGAGCTGGCACTAAGACCGCCAACGATGCGCTCAACGACTTGCTGGCCATGGAAGATGCGATCATCAACGCGACTCGCGGCGTTGAGTCGCCAGACACGCTGCTACTGTCGCTCGACAAGTACCGCTATATTCAGAAGACATCGCTGTTCACAGGCGCAGGCGCCGATCCGGAGGATACGGTCCTCAAGGTATTCCTCGAGCGCTCGGCGACAGTGACTGATGTGGATTGGTGGTTGCCGCTTGCCAAGGCCGATGCTGCAGGCACTGGGCCTCGGATCATGATGTATAAGCGCGACGCTGAGCATGTGCATTTCGAAATGCCGCTCGCGCCGACCGAGCTGCCGCCGCAGGCAAAGAACCTCGCGCTCGACATCAACAGCTGGTGTCGCGCTGGCGGCGTTGCCTACGAATATCCGCTGTCTGGCACGTACATGGACGGCATCTAGCACGAGCGCAGGACATCTAGCCGGCAGCCGATTGGCTGCCTCGAAAGGCAGCCAATGCAGATCACAAACACCAGTGCGCGCATCGTGTTCATGCAGATCACGGAAAAGCTCGTGAGCATCTTGCCGCTGCAAACGATCACGCTGACAGGCAATGACGCGACCGAGGCAACAGCCGTTGTCTCTGGTCCGCTCAAGCCGCTGGTGCTCAGCGGTGAGCTGCTAGTGGTGCGCGAGGTGGACGATCCGCCGCTGCCAGAGGCCGAGCCAGAGCCAGAGGCCGAGCCAGAGCCAGAGCCAGAGTGCGTGCCGCCGCAAGAGGGCGAGGGCACAGCCCGCTCGCGCGCAGGCCGAACCAGCAGAGGCGGCAGAGCATAACCGTGGTCACTGTCGAGCAGCTTTATGATGAGTTTCCAGAGTTCGCACGCACGAGCTCTGATCTCATGCGCGCGAAGATCGCGGATGCCGAGCTCGACACTGCCGCCGACTACCCTGCCGCGCTGCGCGACTATCGGATCAAGTATCTGGTAGCCGAGCTGCTCGTGCTGTCGCCATCAGGCGAGTTCGCTCGACTGGATCCGAGCAAGGAGCCTGATGGCGCGCGCAGCATCTATGAGCGGCGGCGGCGCGAGATCGACCGCCAGGCGCACCCTATGGCGATGGTGATCTGACATGCCAGTCGAGGACATCGATAAAGGCTGGAATGCGCTCGCGCAGCAGGTCGCCAAGCTCAGCGGCGAGCCGCATGTGCTGATCGGTGTGCAAGGCGCGCAGGCTGCCAGCACGCACCCTGGCCCTGGCGAGGCTGTCACGAACGCGCAGATCGCGAGCTGGAATGAGTTCGGCACAGGCCGCATACCAGCGCGCTCATTCATTCGCGAAACGATCGACATCAACCAGGCGCCGCTGCTCGCGCTCACGCAGAAGTTTGGCAGCGCCGTGCTCGATGCGCGCATCGGCCCAGCGCAGGCGCTCGGCCTGCTCGGCGAGCACACGCGCGGCCTGATGATCCAGCGCATCACAGCCAAGATTCTGCCGCTGAATAGGCCCTCGACCATCAAGCGCAAAGGCTCGGAAACGCCGCTGATCGCGTTCACTGGCACGCTCAAGAACTCCATCACCTTTGTGGTCAAAGGGTAGCCGATGGACTGGCAAGCATTCAGCGATGGTATGCGGCAGTTCGTAGCCTACCGAACAGGCATTCAAGTCGATGATGTGCTCTGGCTCAACGAGCCGGAGGGCATGGTCGGCAGGCCTTGCGCCTACCTCTCGATCCTCGGCGATGCGCAGCAGGCCGGCTGGCCAGACGAGGTGCGCTATGAGAGCGGCGGCGCTGGCCAGGATGCGACTGTGCGCGTTGTCGGCAATCGCGCGTTCACGCTGAGCACGCGTGTGATCACACGCGACCAGACACCATTCGGCCGCGCGTTCGTGCTGCTCGAGCGCCTGCGCGATGCCCTCTACTGGCCGAGCACAGCCGAATACTTCTCGAGCCTGTGCGTGTCGCTCGACTCGCCTGGCCCTCTGGTCGAGCTCGGCCGCAGTTTCGACTTTCGGCGTGAGAGCGAGGCCGCGCTCGACCTGCGGCTCATGTACACATTCGACACCACCTGCGATTGCGGCGCTGATGGCGCCTACAGCGAGACAGTCGGCACGATCGAGCATGTCATCGCGAGCGGCCAGGTCTGGCCGCCATTCAACACCGATCCGAGCGTGATCAACGTGCCGCCGAGGCAGATTGATAGGAGCTAAGCCATGGGCGCAGAGCAAGAGGTCCTAACTCATACCGTAACGATCGCCGATGCGACCGTTAGCAAGTTTGGTTTCGGCATCCCATTGATCGCCGCCTTTCATTCGTTCTGGCTCGAGGACGTGCGTTCGTTTCAGAACGCCGATGAGCTAACCAAGGCGCCATACAACGTGCCAGTGACGCACGCCATTTACCTCGAGGCCGCCAAGCTCAAGAGCCAGAATCCATCGCCGCCGCTGTTCAAAGTCGGCAAGCTAACAGGCACGTTCACGCAGACTGTCACGGTTACGCCGAGCACGCCGACAGTCGGCATGATCTATACGTTCACCCTCAACGGAACCATCATCACCTATACGGCTCCATCAACGCCGACAGTCGCAATGATCTGCACTGGCCTTGCGGCTGCTGCGACTGCCGTTGCAGCGACCACTGGCGTCACTGCGGCAGCGACTGCGACGCTGGTTACGCTGACAGCCTCGACCGCTGGCGCTGTGATGCGCATTGCCGATCCGACCATCAACCTCGCGCTCGCAGATACAACGCCGCTCTCTGCGACCACACCAGCCACAGACCTCGCGCGCATCCGTGCAGCTGATGGCGACTGGTATGCGCTGCTGCTCGGCGTGCCTGGC
>Ga0247694_1000109_pt1 | contig 28342 bp, 20 predicted proteins | sample CNK35_metaG_FD_182736 | JGI IMG/M metagenome (GOLD analysis project Ga0247694, IMG submission 182736) | Soil microbial communities from Purdue University Martell Research Forest, Indiana, United States - CNK35 | ecosystem: Environmental > Terrestrial > Soil > Temperate forest > Bulk soil...
CCTTGTCGAATGCGGACCGCGATAACGCCCGATCTCCGAGCACATTGAAATAACCGATTCCGAGGTTGCGCCAGACTGTGGAGAAGGACGGATCCCGACGCGCGGAGTGTTCCCACAAAGCGATCGCTTCCGAGCGCCTCCGCCGGTCATATAGAAGATTGCCCAGGTAATACGCTGCCCTCGCGTCTTCGGGATGCAAAGAAACCACTTCCTGAAGCACCACAAATTCTTCCAGCCGGTTGGGGAAGCAATAGTCAGGCGGTGCGCTGGACGCCTCGGAATAGCTGCTCGTCGCTGCGGCTGTATTACCGAGTTGCTGGTAGAGGTGCCCCAGGGCATACAAGAGAATTGGCACCGAACCATCTCTGGCGGTTCGGTCCGTGCGACCCAAGAGCTCGACGGCTTCGAGGTAAAGACCTGCGCGCGTATAGTCCAGGGCCAAATCGAAGAGCATCTGATTGCCGCTTGGCGGCAAGTTGGATGCGAGATAGCGGGCCCAGGAATCCAGTGGATCAAGCGCCAGCGTCTCTTTCAGTAGTTTGTTTGCTTCCGCCCCCCTGCCAAGTTTATGCAACACAACCACGGACAAATTCCTCGCGTTCAGGTTGTCCGTGTTCATGCGCAAGGATGATTCGAGGTGCCCTATGGAAGCATTCCAATCACCGCTTTTCGCATCGAGCTCCGCCAGCGCCAAATAGGCCGCGGAGCGCCAAGCGGAGTTCCAGGCCGCCTTGTAGAAAGCGGCGTAGGCTTCCTCGTCGCGACGCAAATAACGAAGCGTGAGTCCCAGGTTGTAGAACGCCTCCCCCTCCCATGGGTTGGGGTTACGAAGGGTCAGTGTCTGGATCGCCTGGCGGAAAAATTTCTCGGCTTTTTCAAATTCAGCCCGGCGCAGATGCCAGGAACCCATCGCATTGTTACAGCGGCTGTCGGCGGGGTCGCGGCGGAGCGCCTCGCGCCAATACGCGTCAGCATGGCGCGTGGCATGGCGATACTGATCGAGGTGCAGACCCGTGACATAGAGTTCGTCGTTGCTCCGGATTTCTTCGGGAGGCCCCGGCTCGGTCGCGGCTGGGGGCGCCTCTTGTTTTGCGGGAGGGGCCGGCGTGTAGCGAAGCACTGTTTGTCCCTCACGGGACTCGACGACGGCGCTGACGTCGCTCTCCTTGATTCCCGCAGGCAACTCGGCGACTTGCAGAAAAGCGCTTCCAGGCTTCAGATCGCACTGCCATTCCGCAATTTGTCCGCTCGCGGACTCCAAGCGAACTTTGGCGCCTGGAAATGCCTGCGTCGCGCAGACACCGATGCGTGCCTCACGCGGCGAAATCTGGAAACTGAGGGCTACATCGCGATTGGCTTTGCATGCGGGACCAATCTCCCGGATCGGGTACCAATATTGACTGAACGTTTTCGTTTCGCCGGGAGCGAGAAACGAAAAATCCGGCTGGTTATCCGTATAGACCCCAGCCATCAGTTCAATGTAAGGGCCGTCTTCGTCCGTGAGATTCTGGTCCCACGCATAACCAAACGGGTGGTTGCCCCAGGTCCACTGTTTCTTCCCTGGCGCAATGTGATGATTGGCCACAAGAACCAATCCAGCTTTATGTTTGTGGTCATACCCTCCGTGGAAGTCTTCGCTTGAGCCCATCGCCATGTAACTCGTTGGGACCGGGATATTTGCGTACCAACGCAAGTCGTTGGGAAGGTAGCTTCCGGGCGGAACAAACTTCAGCGGCTGCTCTTTGGCGGGCACGCCCCTCCGATCGCGCTCGCCATAATTCACACCATAGTAGTAACCGTCGCAGAAGGGGAAACTACTCTTGGCCCGCTTGGCATGATCTGCCACAAAGTGGACATCCGGCGGAAAGAACGACTGGTAGAGCTCGTGGACTTGCACGCCAATGTTGGCCCACCAAAGGAACGTTTGGATGAGAGGAGTGCGATTGTAAAGGCGCACCTTTAGTTCAATGTAAGCCTTTCCAGGATGCAGACAGACGCCATGCATGCCCTTTAGCCGATTCATCGGGTCATGATCGCTGCACCAGATTGTCCGGGAACCGTCGGCGTGTTCTTCGATCTGAAAGCTCGCCGGCATGAACGTTGCTGGTCTATGGTGCTGTGGCCAATTGAACTCTACGCCGCCTGAAATCCACGGCCCGGCCAAACCCACGAGCGCGGGTTTGATAACGTTCTGGCGGTAGAAAAAGTCATACCCGTTCGTCTTGTCAACGCCGACGTGGATGCGTCCGCCAATCTCCGGCAGGACCATCACACGCAGAAACTCGTTCTCCAAATGAACCGCCTGCCAGGCGTGCTCGACCGCATCCGTCGCGATGCGGTCCGTGAACGGCAATGGATACACGCGCCCGCTGCTGCCCTGGTAGACGCGTTTTTCGAGAAACATGGGGTTCTTGTCGGGAGGGAGCGGAGGATAGGTCGGGATCGCGACGGGCTCTGCCCATGCCTTCACGGGGCCCGTCTGATTGGCCGGCGCCTCCGGAAGTTTCAATCGCTGCATCGCTGGTCCTCTCAAGGAACCGCGGCGCAAGGCAGCATCTGCACGCCGTAGCGTGAGTTCCGAAGAACGGTCGCCTTGCTGCCTTCTGTCTTTCCGCCAACGTGCAAAGCGGACCAATCGTACCCCAAGAAACATTGTGGTTCCAACGTAGGCAGTTCCGGACGGATTGTCGCGTTACCGGACATTCGGCGCGAAGGGAAACTTTTACTTAATAAGCCTCAGTTTCGAGGCGACGACAAAGTAAGTATAGGCAAAAGGACTGAGTAGTTTGCGGACGGCTCGACTCGCTTCAATGGCTTCCCAGCGGATTGGATTGCGGCCTGGAAAGAATGGGAATTGATGAACCGTGCCATCGGTACGATGAATGGTCCAGCCTGCTCTGCGAATCCACTTGTGAACTTGTGGAAACCACTGGCGTCGGTCGAAGGGTTGGTCGTCTTTGCGCAAAGGATGACGAAAGTGTGCGTAGATTTCGTAGAGACCCATAAAGTTAAAGTAGTTGGGTGTCGTTAAGAAAAGTCTGCCTCCGGGCCGTGTCACGCGGAACATTTCGGAAATAGCAGCCTGCACTTGTGGCAAGTGCTCAATGGTCTCGCAAGAAACCACAACGTCAAACGAGTTATCGGCAAACGGCAGGTTTTGAGCGTCGCCTTGAACAAGCACAGCCATCGGCGGCCTGTCTGCGGAAAAGAGTTTGGTGCTGGCGGCCTTCAACGCGGCGAAAGAGAAATCACATCCAATTACATGAGCACCACCTAGCGCCATCTGCCTGACAAAGCCACCGCGTCCGCAAGCGACCTCCAAAATGCGCAGACCCGCGATGTCGCCAATGTCTTCACGGACTAGTTGATACCACGGAGACGAGGCTTCTTCGTGGTCGGGGTCAGCGTCGTAGAGGCGTTGATGCCAAATATCATAGTCGCTTCGGATGTCCATACTTGCAAACTTACCAGCAGTTGCGTTGGAATTGGAAACCGGCGGAAATAAAGTCTCCACTACTCCCGATAAGCGTCTAATAGGAGCATGGCCACCACCTCCAATCTTCGCCGCTACTTTTTCGTCGTGGTCCTCGCCGCTCTGGCAGTGTCCATCCCTGCCCTCGCTCAACAAGAAGAAACTCGCGGCGCTCCTGCCGAACCCACCGACGCCGACGAAACCCGCGTCCAAATCGACGCCATCGAGAAATTGCTCCCCAATTTCCCCGACCGCGCCGCCGCCCTCTACGCCATGGCCGCAGCGCAACAACATCTCGGCGAAAGCAGGGAAGCCATCAAACTCTTGAAAGAATGCATCGCCCTGCGCGCGGGATTCGACCCATCCGGCGGCCCGGAATTTGCCGGCCTTCGCACCTCGCACGAATTCACGGACCTCATCGAGAAAGTCCATCGCGATTTTCCCGTCGTCGCACAAGCTCGCCTCGGTCTCCTCACCGAAGAAAAAAATCTCATCCCCGAAGGCCTCGCCTGGGATCCGAATCGCAACGTGTTTTATCTAAGCAGTCTTGCGCAACGCAAGATCGTGCAAATCACTCCGGACAGTCACGCTTCCGATTTCGTTCCCGCCAACCGCGACCATCTTTTGCCCGTTCTCGGAATCCGCCTCGACCCTCGCGACTCCACCATTTGGGCCAACACCGCCGAAGATCGCGGCAATTCCGCGCTCGTTCACTTCAGTCCCGACGGCGCACTCCTTGGCCGCTACGCCCTCGCCGATTCCCGCAAGCATCTCTTCAACGATCTTGTCGTTCGCAAATCCGGCGAAGTCATTCTCACGGACAGCGTCGGCAATCAAATTTTCCGCTTCGATCCCGCGACTCAAAAATTCGCACAGCTAAAAGTCCATCGCGACCTTTTCTATCCCAACGGCATCACCCTCACTCCCGACGACAACACTCTCTTCGTCGCCGATTCACTCGGCGTGCTCCGCATCGACCTCAAAACTCTTTCGAGCGTCGACGTAAATCCCGGTCCACACAGCACGCTCGCCAGTGCCGACGGCCTTTACTGGTACAACGGCAGCCTCATCGCCATTCAAAATGGAATTGGCTCTGCGCGCGTCGCCGCCTTCAAGCTTTCTGAAGACGGTACTCGCGTCACTCGCACCACTGTTGTCGAAAATCGCTCTCAATTCACAAGCCTACCCACCACTGGCGCCATTCGCGGCTCAGATCTCTATTTCATCTCCAACAGTCACATCGACAATCTCAACGACGACAAAATTCTCGATGTCACGCAACTAGAACCCGCCCGCATCGCCGTCGTTCATCTGCCTTGACCTTCACAAATTTCTTTCCCGCGCGACTTTGCCCTTGCTTCATCCCCTCGCGGTTGGGCAGAGTTATGAACCATGGTCGTCAAGCTTTCCATCGGCGCGTCACGCGGCTTGCTTCTTCTCTCTCTCGGCGTCTTTTGTGTTCTCGCCTATTTCAGCATTCAGAATGCTCGCGCTGCCCACGCCATCGGCCTCAATACTCGCGCCGGCTACGAGCGAGCTGTCCGTCTCGAACCTGGTGATGCTCGCAATTGGTACTTGCTCGGCCGCTTCTATCAGTACGACTTCGAGCAACCGGATCCGAGCGCCGCTCTCAACGCGTTTCTCGTCGCTCGCTCACTCGACCCCCATTCCATCCGTACGCTTCTGGACCTTGCGGCAAATTACGAGGAAGCCGGCAGCACGGGCGAAGCCCGCGCGGCCTACCTCGAAGCAAAACGCATCTATCCTTTCTCGGCAGACGTTCATTGGAGTTACGGCAATTTCTTGCTTCGCCGAAATGAAATTCCAGACGCCCTGCCGGAACTGCGAAAATCTTTGGAGCTTGATCCAAAGCGGAGTGCTGAGGCGTTTTCCCGCTGTCTTCGCGTCGTGCCCACTGCCGCCGAAATTCTCGAGAAGGTCATCCCTTCGGACATGCAGGCCCATATGGATATTCTTTTTGACCTCGCCAACAATGGCCAGCTTGACGTTGCGATGCAGGTTTGGGCGCACGCCAATCTTTTGCCTGCGAATGTAAGGTTAGGCGACATTGCAGTGCTCGCCAACGCCTTGGTTCAGAACAATCGCCTCGCTGACGCCACTCGTCTTTGGCAGCAAGCGACGCAAAAATTGGAAAAGCCCATCCCGCCCGATATCCCCGGCTCTGTGCTTTGGGACGGTGGCTTTGAAGCGCCGCGTGTTCCATACGGCGGTCTGGGTTGGCGTTTCGACAGCGTGATAAAGGGAGTTCAGATCGCAACTGACCCGCAAGAAAAACATTCCGGCGCGCAATCCTTGCGGCTCCTGTTCGCTGGCAGGACAAACGTTTCGTTTTCCGATGTTTGTCACACCGTCATCGTCGATCCCGGCAGATCGTACCAACTGTCTGCATGGATTCGTACCAAAGGTCTTACTACCGATCAGGGATTGCGTTTGGTCTTGTTCAGCAACTCTAAAGGCAAAATGTCAGCTCTTTTCACTCCGGATGTTCACGGCGACGAGCCATGGACGCCCGTCAGCCTGCTGTGGACGGCGCCGCCAGATGCGCGCACTGTGTTGGTTTGCGTCGCTCGAAATCAGAGCGAATCGTCCGATAACGAAATCGCCGGTCTCGCGTGGGTCGATGACGTCGCACTGGTGCCTTTTGCTGCGGAGCGTTCCATTCGATGAAGCCCGTTCGTATCGCTCTTTGCGGGCTCCTCGCCTTCGGTGTACTGGCGCACGGCGGCGTCGAAGATTGGTCTCTCGCCGTCTTCGAAACCGGCGTCGGCCTGGTTTTTCTTCTGTGGGCGGTTTTTTTTGTGCTTTTCGAAGTGCGCGAGGTCGTGCTGCCGAGCATTTTGCCTCCGCTCTTTGCGTTTGCATGCGTCGGCGCATTCCAATGGTTTTTTCGCAGGACGGCGGCGCCGCATGAGACGCGTCTGCAGCTCCTCCTTTTGCTCGCGGACCTTGTGTTTCTCTTTCTGGCTGCGCAAGCTTTCCGCACTTTGCAGGATTGGCGTGAGTTCTTCTGGTTTGCGATGCTGTTTGGTTTCTTCGTTGCCGGCGTGGGAATTCTCCAGCACCTCACCTTTAACGGGAAATTGTATTGGTTCCGCGAAATGCGCTATGGCGGAATTCCCTTTGGGCCGTACGTCAACCGCAATCACTTTGCAGGATTCGCGGAACTCGCGATTCCGATTTCTCTTGTTCCTCTAATCCTTGGCAAGGTCAAGCGCGAGCGCCGCTTCGTTATCGGGTTATTTGCGCTACTTCCCATCGGTGCGCTGCTACTTTCCGCTTCGCGCGGAGGCCTCGTCAGTTTCGGCGTCGAACTTGTTTTCCTGGTCTCGATTATTTTTTTGCAGCGCGCCGGTTCGAGGCATCTTCTCACCGGCGGCATAGTTCTCGTTGCCGCTATCTCGCTTGTTTCCTGGCTCGGCGTGAATCAAATTCTGTCGCGTTTCGGCAGCCTGCAAACGCTGGAAGTTCACGAAAGCAAGCGCGCCTCCATGCGCCATGGAGCTTGGAGCATTTTTCTGGACCATCCGGTTCTCGGCACGGGCCTTGGCACGCTGGAGACCGTTTATCCGCTCTATGAAACTCTTTATGACGGAAAAATCGTCGATCATGCGCACAATGATTACCTCGAAGCGCTCGCCGAAACGGGCATTCTCGGCGGAGTGTGTTGCGCCTGGTTTATCGGTTTGCTCTTGCTCGCCGGCCTTCATTCCCTGCAGGGGTCGAGCATTTCCTTCGCTTCCGCTTTGCGGCTCGCGGGCCTTACCGGCTGTTGTGGGTTTTTGGTGCACAGCCTTGTCGACTTCAATCTCCATATTCCCGCAAACGCCACCTTTTTCTTATTCATGGCCTTTCTCGCCAGCTCCAATATGACGCCCGCACCACCCGTATCCTCGGCCAAGACGAAGCCCGATAACTCTCGAAATCACTGATTCATACTGGCTTACAGGCTGTATAATCAGATGGGGGAAAGAAAAAGAATGCAGCCAGCCAGACTGGGTGCGCGATCATCGTGTTTCGTCGCTGCCACTCTGCTCGGGATACTGGTACTGGCGCAACCCAGTCGCGCGCAGACCGTATTCGAAACACCAGAACAAACGAACGAACGCATCAAAGCGCTCTCCGCCACTTCTCACGTGCCCTCCGGAGAGTACATCGTCGGCCGCGGAGATCTGATTGCCGTCGAAGTTTTTGATGTGCCCGAGCTCTCGCGTGAAGTCCGTGTCAGCCAGACCGGCACGATCGGTCTTCCGCTTCTTCCCGTCCGGCTTGCGGTGTCCGGCCTCACGGAAATTCAGATCCAGCAAAAGATTGCGGAGGTACTCGAGGCAAACGGACTCGTTTCCCATCCGCAAGTGATCGTTAGCATGAAGGAAAAAAAGAGCAAACCCATTACGATTGTCGGTGCCGTGTTCCATCCAATGGTCTATTCCGCGGAGCGGCAAGTGACCGTCCTCGAAGTTCTTGCCGAGGCGGGCGGCATTTCAAACGATGCCGGCGACACGGTAATTGTCATCCGTCAGGACCAGTCCTCCGCTGACCTTACCGGTGAGCCGCCGGAAATCACGCCTTCAGATTTGGTCGCAACGCCGGGTGCCGCTGCTGCGCCTGCCGCCGATGCGTCTGCGCCACCGAATCAAAACGCATTGAATTCCACCGCATCTGCTGTACCGCCTCCATTGAGCAATACCATCACGATTAATCTCAACGAACTCCTGGAAATGGGCGACTCACGACATAACATCGTGTTGCAGGGCGGTGACATCGTTACTGTGCCGCATGCGGGAATTGTCTATGTCCTCGGCGCGGTGGCCCGTCCGGGAGGATTCGTTGTAGCCAACGATCGGGAGCAACTCTCAACCCTCAAGGCCTTGGCCCTTGCTGGTGGTTTGAATGCCACGGCGCGCAAACATCAGGCTGTGATTATCCGCAAGGACGCCGCCGGCCAGCAACATCAGGTTATCGTGGATCTCGGCAAGGTTCTCAAGCAGGAAACGGAAGACGTGAAACTGCAGGCTAGCGACGTACTGTACGTTCCGCAAAGCGGCAGCAGAACCGCCCTCATCCGCGCGGCGGAAATTGGTCTTGGTATCGGCACCGCTGTCGCGATATTTCGCATCGCGCAGCGTAATTGAGGACGAATGGCTGACGACAACAAACTCGTCCCGCGAGAAAACGGTTCCAACGGAGCGGTTGAGGTCATCACTTCCCAGCCACGCTTCGTGCCATTTGATCTTTCTCCCCGCGAGCCGCATCTTTACGACTACCTTCTCATTTTGCGCAAGCATCAGTGGCTGATTCTTTCTTTCTTGCTTGCCGTGGTTACCATCGTTTCGATCGCCACGTTCCGCATGCAGCCGGTGTATTCCACGACCGCTCGCATTGAAATCGACCGCGAAAATTCCAACGTTCTTCCGTTTCAGGGCGCTGACTCGTTCGATTACATGATGGACACGGACAATTACATCGAAACAGAGTCGAAGATTTTGACCAGCGAAACGCTGGCGCTGCAGACGATTCGCAGTACCGGCCTCGCCAGCCACGCGGAATATTCCTCGGGCGAGGGCCCGTCGGAGGCCATCGCTTCCGGTAGTTTGGCCAACCATAAACGCCCACCCGAGCTTGCGACGTTCCTCGGCAGTCTCAGCGTCCGCCGCGTTCCCAACAGCCGCCTGCTGGACGTCACGTTCGAATCGACCGACGCGCAACTCGCGGCTCGCGTCGTCAATGCCCACATCGAAAATTTCAAGGAAGACAATTTCCGCAGCCGCTACCAGGCCATCGCACAGGCTTCTTCGTGGCTTTCCGACCAGCTCGACGATTTGAAACTCAAAGTACAGCACTCGGAAGACGCTCGTATCGAGTACGAACGCAAGAATCAAATCTGGCAGCTTGACGACAAGCAGAACATTTCCACCCAGCGGCTTTCCGATATCAACAAGGAACTCACCGACGCACAGAGCGAACGCATGAAGCGCCAGGCGCTCTATGAATTTGCGAAGTCCGGCAATGCAGATTCCGTTCCGGAGCTGCGGTCGGATATGGTCCTGCAGGATTTGTTCAAGAAACGCGGCGACTTGAATTCACAAGCTTCAGACGCGCTGGCGCAGTACGGACCGAACTTTCCGAAGGTGCAGCGCCTCCAGGGCCAGCTGAAAGAAATCGATCAGCTCATTTCTGACGAAAAGAAGAGCATCATCGATCAGATGGGCAACGACTACAACGAAGCCCGTCAGCGCGAAACGCTCCTGACACAGGCCCTTGATCAACAAAAAATCGAAGCCAGCCAGATGTCCGAGCGCCTCGTCGAATACAACATTCTCAAGCGCGAAGCCGAAGCCAACAAAACTCTCTACGACGGCATGCTGACCAAGTTGAAGGAAGCCAACATCGCCGGCGCTCTTAAGTCCTCCAACATCCGCGTCGTCGATCCCGCGATGATTCCTTCGACTCCCACGCGGCCGGCCAAGACTCGCAACGTCGCTCTCGCCATCATTGTTGGACTCGTCGGGGGCATCGGCCTGGCTCTGCTTCGCGAATATCTCGACAATACGGTCAAGACCCCCGACGACATCGAAACTCTCTCTCGTTTGCCTTCTCTCGCCGTCGTCCCCGCCTTCAGTGAGTCGAACGGCAACGGCCGCCGCGGTCTTCTCAAAGGCGTTTCCAGCAACGGCTACGACAAGCGCATCGAGCTCGTTGCGCAGCATCTGCCGAAATCGCAAATGTCAGAAGCGTTCCGCGCTTTGCGAACCGCTCTTTTGCTTTCGCAACCCGATCATCCGCCCCAAGTCATTCTCGTCACCAGCGCTTTGCCCCGTGAAGGCAAGACGACTGCCGCCGCAAACTTGGCCGTCACTCTCGCGCAACTCGGCGACAGCACACTTCTCATTGACGCAGATTTGCGCAAACCGGGTGTCGGCCGCCTGCTGAACATGACCGACGGAAAATACGCCGGTCTCAGCTCGTACCTGGCCGGCGTATCCAGTCTCGACCTCGTTACCGTTCCACATCATTCGATTCCGAATCTAGCGGCAATCCCCACTGGCCCGCTTCCGCCTAATCCTGCGGATCTTTTGTCATCGCATAAGCTCGCCGACGCCATCGCCGAGCTTCGCGGCAAATTCAAATTTATCGTGATTGATTCGCCGCCCATCATGGCCGCCACCGACGCCGTCATCCTTTCCGTACAAGTGGATGGCGTCCTGCTCGTTGTCCGCAGCGGCGAAACGCCCAAGGAAGCGTTCACTCGCACTCGCGACCTCCTTGTCAGCGTTAAATGCCGCCTGCTCGGCGTTGTTCTGAACGCGGTCGATTCCAGCGCCCCGGATTACTACTATTCTTACCGCTACTATCCCTATTCATACGGATACGGACCGCAAGAAGCCGTCGATCTTCCACATTTTCCCGAAGAAGATATGCGTAAAATGCGAAAGTCCAGCCAGTCCGATGATGACGATTTGGCGCTCTAAGGAGGCAGCTTGCGCTTTCTAATCACCGGAGGTGCCGGCTTTATTGGCTCTCATCTCGCAGAGCGGCTCCTCGACCGCGGCGATCACGTCGTGCTGCTCGACAACCTCTCCACCGGCAGCATGGAAAACATCCGCCATCTCAAGTCTTCCGACCGAATGGAATATCATCTCGACTCCATTGAAAACCGCCAGCTCGTCGCCGAACTCGTCGACGACGCTGACGTTGTCGTCCATCTCGCCGCCGCCGTTGGCGTTCGCCTGATCGTCGAAAGCCCCGTGCGCACCATCGAAACCAACGTCAACGGCACGCAACACATCCTCGAAGCCGCCGCAAAAAAACGCAAACTCGTTCTTACGGCTTCCACTTCCGAGGTCTACGGCAAGAGCACCCAAATTCCGTTTCACGAAGAAGCCGATCTCGTTCTCGGCCCCACCACCAAGGGCCGCTGGAGCTACGCCGCCTCCAAAGCCCTCGACGAATTTCTCGCTCTCTCTTACTGGAAAGAAAAAAAGGTCCCCGTCATCGTCGTCCGTCTCTTCAACACTGTCGGCCCGCGCCAAACCGGCCGCTACGGCATGGTCCTTCCGAATTTCGTCCGCCAGGCGCTGGATGGCGCCCCCATCTCCGTCTACGGCGATGGAAAACAGTCCCGCTGCTTCTGCGATGTGCGGGACACCACACAAGCCCTGATCAAATTGATCGACTCGGAGCGCGCCGTAGGCGAAGTCGTCAACATCGGCAACACCGAAGAAATCACCATCGAGGATCTCGCCCATCGCGTCAAACAACGCACCGCCAGCTCTTCAAGTATCGAATTTATTCCCTACGACAAAGCTTACGAGCCTGGCTTTGAAGACATGATGCGCCGTGTTCCCTGCGTGGATAAGCTTTACGCTATCACCGGCTTCCGCCCGCAGACACCGCTCGACGAAATCATCGACCGCGTCGCTACTCACATGAAGAAAAACAGCCGACAACCGCCCGTCGCCACAAGCATCCCCGCGTGAACCATGTTCACGTTGCGAAAACGGGTGACGACGCGCCAATCCGCAGGGATAACGGTGTCTGGCAACCAATCCCTTACCACTGCACGCCTGGGTACAAGCTAGGCAGGCGTTGCCCCCGGTAGGCATTCTGTCCAGTGATAAGCATCTTCCAAATGATCTGCGCATTGCTGTCCTGCGTCACTTCGTAAATGTCTCCCGCTGTTCCCGGACCGCCAGCCGATTCACAATACTCGACGTTTCCGTTTTTCAGTACTTCCGCATTTCCTCCGAAAAACGAGAACGTCGGCGCCGTGGGATGAAATCCTAGCGCGGCCGTCTTGGCCGCCTCATCGAGTTGCAGCAAGGGCACCGTGCTGTGGCATGGTGGCTGTCCCGTTGTTCCGCAGGGCGTCGGGAATCCCCTGTCGTTGCCGTTGTCGAAAAGCACCAGCGAAAATTGCCCAGTCGTGTTTGTGGTGACGAACGATGGGCCGTGTTGAGCGTAGAACCAATCTACGGGGTCGGTCCCTCCCATCAAGGCGAAGTCGCCCTGATAGCCAAGCTTCCAGATCGCGGGACCAGAACCAGTTCCATTCATGTAAGGCACTTTCACCAACCAGTTCTGATGCCGAATCGACATGATCAGGTTACCGTCGTCCGCTGAATAGATCACTGCGTTCGAATGTGTCCAGTCGGGGAAACCCATCGGCCGCCGGTTTGTGTCCAGGTGATCGAATTCGTTCCACAGCCATACCGGCTTGTGATTCTGATCCAGATCGATCAGCACGTCGCCCGTTATCAGCGTACCGGAGATCGTTTGTTGTTGTGCTGCGATCACGATCAAGTGTCCATTCGGAAGTAGCACGAAATCGTGATGCGTACCCACCACGGTGATATTGCATCCCGCGCACGTTGCCGCCGCCAGCGCGTTGTTCAGATCGGTTGCCGTCATTTCCCAAATTGTCGTTCCCGAAAGATCCACTTCCCGCAATACAGAATTGAGCCCGTCGGGAGATCCGCCGTTGAAGTTCATTAGGAAATTCCCGTTTGGCAAGAGCTTGATAGGGTTTGCCAACAAACCGGGAAGCCCCGGATTATATCCCCACAAAAGGTTGCCGCTTAGGTCCGTAACGGCGAGCGTAAACTGCGTCGTCCCTCCGACCAGATCCAGGAGTTCCACGCCTGGCTGCGGCGTTGCCCCTTGCGTTGTGGTTGCGGTGATTGTCGGCAATTGCGTCGTCGGAATGGTTCCTGTGGTGAACACCTGATCCGCGTCCGTAAACTGCGTCCCGTCGTCGAATTTGATCACGCCCCTCAAGTGATAGGGCGTGTTTGCTTTCATGCCCGCAACGAACAAGCTTACCGTTCCTCCGCCCTGTGGTACCGGCTGCGCCCACGTCGTCAGCCCGTAGTTTGTATCCAGCCCAAACTGTACCGAAACACTTCCGGACCCAGCGGGCGCGACCGAATACAGCGCAACTTGAAGGTTCGCCGTCGAAGCTACTTGCCCTGGTGCTACCACGTGCACCGTCGCGCGGGCGGACTTGGTTATGTCTTTCTTGCTCGTGGCTTTTACCGTAACGGTGCTGCTCTGCGTACCCATCGGCGCCGTGTAATTCCCATTTGCATCAATCGTTCCGGCTGAAGCCGTCCAGGTGACTCCGGTCGTATCACCAGTTACTGTGGCGACGAACTGTGTCGTCTGCGCCGAAGCGACCGCCGCTGCCGTAGGGTTGATTGTCACCGTCACATAGTTGACCGGTGCCTGATAGGAACCGCACCCTTCGAGCACTCCAATCAAGCAAAGCAAATACATCACGCGAATGCAAAACCACAACTTTGGTTTCATCGTACGGCTCCAAGCTTTGAATTGGCTGGCGAGCTAAATCCCATAATTCGTAACACACTTCCCTCCCAAAAATCTCTTTAAACTGGTGGTCTCAACAGGTTGATGCCACATCATCTGGTCTAAGTCTGCTTTCTAAAGGTGGTGTCGTATGATGCCAGGAAAACGGTTGGCCTTTCTGCGATCGAGAATAACGAAATCTGGGAGTCGCCGCCGGCATTCCCGTTTGAACCATGTGCACTTTTTTTGTTTTTCTGAAACCCGGAATGGGGTATGGTTCAGCTAACTTACAGGCGTGGCGTCCGTCTCCACCTCGTCTGGACGGTCTGCATCTCAGGAATCTTTATTTTGTTAGGGAAACAGACTGTCCGTGGAAAATAACGCCAGCCCGTACCGCAAACTTCGCCTCCTTAATTCCTCGGAGCGGCTCCTCGTGCTCCTCTTTCTTCTTAGTTTGCCCTTGGCCAATCCCTGGGTCCGCGGTGACGGCGTTGGTTATTACGCATACTCCCGGGCCCTCCTCATTCAACACAATCTGGATTTCACCGCCGATTATCAGCACGCCAACACAAGCTTCCGCGAGGGCCGCCTCGACGAATCCGGCCAGCCGCGCACCGATTTCCGCACTCCCACCGGCCATCTTGAAAATCATTTCACGATCGGCCCCGCGATTCTTTGGTCGCCATTCCTTATCGTGGCGCACGCCGGAGTTCTCATCGCTCGCGCCTTCGGCTCCGCGGTCCCCGCCGACGGTTTCGCCGAGCCGTATCGTTATGCCATGGCCTTTGGCACGTCTCTCTACGGTTTTCTCGCCCTCTTCCTCGCCTTTCGTCTCGCCAAGAAATTCGTCTCTGAACGCTGGGCTCTTTTCGCCACGCTCGCCATTTGGGGCGGCAGCTCTCTTGCCGTCTACATGTACTTCAATCCCTCCTGGTCTCACGCTCACTCCGCTTTCGTTGTCGCCGTTTTCTTCGCGTACTGGCTCCGCACTCGTGAGGACCGCTCCATCCCGCAATGGATTCTCCTCGGCCTCGTCGCAGGCCTCATGCTTGACGTCTACTACGCCAACGCCATGCTCCTCCTTTTGCCAGTCGTCGAAGCGCTCTTCGCTCTCCGCGACTCCATCCAGCAGCGCCGCGCCTCCGCCATTCCCGCGCTCCTCTTTCGCTACATCATTTTCTCCGCCATGCTCCTCGTCTGCATTCTTCCCACTCTGCTTTCCAAGAAAATCGTTTATGGCTCCCTCTTCGAATCCGGCTACATCCCCATCTCTCTCTGGAATTGGAAGTCGCCGAACTTTCTCCAGGTTCTCTTTTCCGCCAACCACGGCCTCTTCTCCTGGACGCCTCTCCTCCTCCTCTCCGCCATCGGCATTTTCCTTTTCTGGCGCAAGTTTCCCCGCGTAGGAGGCCCTGCCCTCTGCGCCGTCCTCGCGTTCTACTATTTCATCGCTTCTTATCCGGACTGGGCTGGTATCTCGTCGTTCGGCAATCGGTTTTTCGTTTCGCTCACCGTCTTCTTCGTCATCGGCCTCGCCGTTCTCCTTGAAAGCTTCGCCGGCAAATTCTCCTCGCTCCGCTCCGCCACGCTCGCCTCCGCCGTGCTTCTTCTTTGTTTCGTTTTCTGGAATCTTGGTCTTATGTTTCAGTGGGGCAGTCATCTTATTCCCGCGCGCGGCCCCGTCTCCTTGGCCGAAGTCGCTCACAATCAGTTTGTCGTCGTGCCGCGCCAGCTCACCGGCGTGCTCCACGACTATTTCTTCCACCGCAAAGAACTCATGCGCCAGATCGAACAGCGAGACGTCCAGCGGCTCAACGAACACCCAGTTCCTTGATTCCTCGCTCTCTTTTTGCTCGAGTTGTCTTGCGTAGGGTAGGGAGTTTTCAGAGGGTACGAACCTCAAATCAAGTCTACAAATCGAGGAGCGTCAAATTCTGGTTCGCCACATCTTGGGGTTTGGCCGAAAAAAACTGAGTTTTGACACACCCTGCTTTAGTCCGTCCTCTTCGATGTTGGCCAGGCCTCCATCTCTCCTCCACCCTCTTTCTCTGGTAACCTAAAACAATGTTTTTCTCTCTCTCTTTCGGCAGGAGTCTCTCCTGATGGTGTCCCTGCCTTCTTCGCCGGCCGGTGCCGCGATCTCGCCAGCATCGCGCCACCTTCCCATCGTGACTCGCATCGAACCGCCACGCGGCCTGTTCAATCTCCGCCTCGCCGAACTCTGGGCCTACCGCGAACTCCTTTATTTCTTCGTCTGGCGCGACGTTAAAATCCGCTATAAACAGACCGCCATCGGTGTCCTGTGGGTCGTCCTTCAGCCTCTTCTCACCATGCTTGTCTTCACTCTTTTCTTCGGACGCCTCGCCAAGCTTCCGTCTGAGGGCCTGCCCTATCCCGTTTTTTATTTCGTCGCGCTCGTCCCCTGGACGTATTTCAATTACGCGCTCCAGCAGGCGACCAATGTCGTCGTTGAAAATCAGCGCATGATCACCAAAGTCTATTTCCCTCGCCTCGTCCTCCCGTTCTCCTCCGTCCTTTCCGGACTCGTCGATTTCGCCATCGGCTTTGTCGTCCTCATCGGTGTCACGTTGTTTTACGGCATGAAGCCCGGCGCACCCGCTGCGCTCCTTCCTCTTTTCCTGCTCCTCGCCATTCTCACCGCTCTTGGCGTCGGCCTCTGGCTCTCCGCGCTCAATGCCCTCTATCGCGACGTCAAATACGTTATCCCGTTCGTTCTCCAATTCTGGATGTTCGCTTCGCCTGTCGCCTACCCCAGTTCGCTCGTTCCGCAGCGTTGGCGCTGGCTCTACGGCCTCAATCCCATGGCCGGCGTCATTGACGGTTTTCGCTGGTCTCTCACCGGCCATGGCCACGCACCCGCCGCCTCTCTTTTGGTTTCAAGCGCCGCCGTCCTCGTCATCCTTTTCGGCGGCCTTGTCTTCTTCCAGCGCATGGAGGGCACCGTTGCCGACAGAGTCTAATGCCAGTTCTGTCGGGACCGACGTAAGTTCTGCTCTTGGTGGGGCCGTATCCAATTCCAACCAACACTCGCGCATTCCTGAGCTCGACCAGCTGTGCGCATGTGCAATTGGACTTGTGCTTTTCTATCATTATTTTTTCTCTCACAGTGCAATATCAGCACCAAATCTTGGCTACCTATTTATTTTTGTTTCGTGCCCTTCTGCCCAGGAGCAAGACTTGGCCGGGGCGCATCTCCAGTTCCTCGTATTGGTTCCCCGGCCTTCTGATCGATTTGCTCGGAGCGGCCGCAATACTGACAAAAGTAAACGCGGGGATGACCACACGCAACATGGCGTCGTTCGGCTTCGGTCGCAAGAAGGGATGGTCTTGCCCAAATCGATACCTATGAGTGCCCAACGATGAGCACCGTTGCAATTCACGGCGAAAGACTGGGGAAAAATTACCGACGTGGACTCGTACACTCAAATCGGTTGCTACGGGATTCCTTGGGACGCGTCTTGAAGTCGCCGATCCGGTCGTTGCGGCGGCAAAAACAAGAGACCTTTTGGGCTCTCAAAGACGTTTCGCTGGAAGTCCGCGAAGGGGAAGTTCTCGGCCTGATCGGGCGAAACGGCGCGGGCAAAACCACGCTGCTCAAGATTCTTTCGCGCATCACGCAACCCACTACAGGCTGGGCGGAAATTCACGGGCGCGTCGGGAGTCTCTTGGAAGTCGGCACCGGATTCCACCCGGAACTGACCGGCCGCGAAAATACCTTCCTCAGCGGTGCGATTCTCGGGATGAGCAAGCGGGAAATCACGGCCAAGTTCGACGAGATTGTGGCGTTTGCGGAACTTGACAAGTTCATTGATACGCCGGTGAAGCACTACTCGAGCGGCATGTACGTCCGTCTCGCGTTTGCCGTCGCCGCCCACCTTGAACCCGAAATCCTGCTCGTCGACGAGGTTCTCGCCGTTGGAGACATAAACTTCCAGAAAAAATGCCTCGGGAAAATGGGCGACGTCGCCCGCGTCGGCCGCACTGTCGTTCTTGTCACACACCAAATGAACCAGATTCGTCGCCTCTGCGATCGTGCTATTTGGATTGATAACGGTGCGGTTCGCCAAGACGGCCTCACCCATCATGTCCTCGCTGCCTACGAATCCGCCATGTACAACACGAGTGGTGAGACTGGCTTGCCCCGCACAGCCTCCAAAGCGAGATTTCTCCGTTGGCAAATAGCCAGCGCCCTATCCGACCGGCAACACCAACTCGCAACGCTCGGTCCTGTCACCGTCAACTTCGCGGCTGAGGTGTTGCGACCCGTCACGAATGTGGAGCATGGCATCGCTCTTTTCAGCGCGGATCGACAGTTAATGTGGGCCAAGGCTCGGCAGGAAATTTCCTTAAAGCCAGGCGTACACACGTTTTCGCATTCGTTTCCCTCATTGCCTCTTCGCCCAGGTTCTTATCAATGGCAAGTCAGTTTATGGGAGAACGGAGAGATGCTCGATCTTTGGGATTGCGTTCCCGAGTTAACCGTCGCCACTGAAATTCATCAGCACCACCGGGACGAATGGAATGGCATTCTGAATATACCGACGGAGTTCACGATCGGGAGCGACGAAATTGATTCAGCCCCCTCTGCTCCAGGTAGCCCAGTTGTGGGATAATCAGAAAGCTTTTCACCGAATTTTGGATCATTGTTCGATGACAGTTTCCACCAAAGCTGCTAACTCCAAATCCGCCGACGTTTCGCATCACCAGGTGTTTCAGCGTTTCTCGCGCTGGAGCGGCGTTGTTCCTCCAGATCGTATCGCAAACTTTCTCGGCGTCATGACCCGTACAAACTACGGCCATCCCTACTTCTCTGTGTCTACGCCTTCCTCCGACGCACAGGTTCAGCAAATTGATTACCCCGCCTTCGATGAAGAGTACTTCGAATGGATTGACTTGCTGGAATCCGTTGCCCAGGCGCAAGGCCATTTCACGATGCTGGAGTTGGGAGCGGGCTGGGGCCGATGGGTGGCAAACGCCGCAATCGCATTGCGGCAGTTCAGCGGCCTTCCGCATACCTTTGTTGCGGTTGAAGCGGAGCCTTCCCATTTTCAGTCAATAACACAACACCTTGCCGACAACGCTATTAACCCAGACGGATTCCAGCTCATCGAGGCGGCCGTTACCGATCATGACGGTGAAGTCCTGTTTCAAGTGGGAAAGCACCATTGGGGCGACAATTACGACTGGCACGGCCAATCAATCATCGGCGGCGACCATGCCGTTAAATCCGTAAGCCTTGCTACCTTGTTGCGGCCGTTTTCCACGGTTGATTTAATCGATCTCGACATTCAGGGAGCTGAACTCTCCGTGTTACTCGCCGCTGCCGACGTCATCAATGAAAAGGCAAAAAAAATCCATATCGGCACCCACAGCCGCCGAATCGAACACGGCCTCCGCTCTCTCTTCTCCAGATTGGGGTGGCGCTCTGTCTACGATTTTCCGTGCCTATCCCAAACCGATACTCCGTGGGGTAGCCTCGCATTTCTGGACGGCGTTCAGACTTGGCTCAACCCCTTATTCCTCTATCAGCCGGAGGACGAACTCGGCTTGCTCAAAGAAAGATTTGCATCGTCACGCAAGGAGGGAGACAAGCTGTGGGCCGAGCTTGAGCAGGCGTACTCCGATCAGAATGAGCTTAATCTCATTCGCGGTTCCGTTAGCTGGAAGGTCATCCGCAGAGTTAGGAGCCTGCGTGACTCGCTCGCTCCGCAAGGCACCCGGCGGCGGAAGTTGTACGATCGCTTTCCCGGATTCTGGAAGTAAGGATCAGTAAATCTTCCCAACAGCCCATCCCCGCATCTCCCTCGTCACCGCTGTCTACAACGGCGAGCAATTTCTTGAGGCGACCATTCTCTCCGTTCTCAATCAAAATTATCCCAATCTCGAATACATCATCATCGATGACGGCTCCACCGACTCCACTCCCGCAATCATCCGCAAATACCAACCCTATCTCGCTTATACCGCGCGCCAAACCAACCAAGGTCTTTACCCCGCACTCAATGCAGGCTTCTCCCGCTCCACCGGCGAGATCATGGGCTGGCTTAATTCCAGCGACATGCTTCAGCTCAACGGCTTGTTTGTCGTCGGCAGCGTTTTTGCCGTCTTTCCGCACATCGAGTGGCTCACCGGACGCCCAACTAAATTCTCTCCGTCCGGCATGACCGTCGGCATTTGGCCCGTTCCCCGCTGGTCTCGGATGCGCTTTCTTGCCGGCGCAAACAAATACGTTCAGCAGGAATCCACCTATTGGCGCCGCTCCCTTTGGGAAAAAGCTGGCGGCGCACTCAGCACCGAGTTTCGCGCCGAAGGTGACTTCGAGCTTTGGGTACGATTCTTCCGTCACGCCCAACTCTATTCTGTGGATGCGCTCGTCGGCGGTTATCGTTCTCACGAAGAAGCTCTCAGTTCCAGCAACATGCCTAAGTACGACCATACATGCGATGCCATTGCCGACCGTGAACTCGCCACGCTTTCGGGTGCGCGCGCCGCAAAGCTGTTTCGCCGCATCTCTCGCTTTGTTAAGCCGATCCCCAAGGTTCGCGGCCTCTGGCAGCGCGCCGCCATGAACTTGCTCTACCGCTTCCCAGCCAACGACTTTCCACCCGTGGTGCGCTCTTCCTGGGACGATTGGTATCTTTCCTAGTTTCACTCTTACTGTCTGTTAAACTCTTCGCAACGCCCCTCGCCAAGTCCTTTCTATCTCCGACTTCCAGGTTCACCTATTGCCTCACATCATATTGACTTAATATAATATATACCATATGCGTTATACCTTTTCGTTTCGATGCTACCATTTCCATTGCTACAACTCGCCCACATCGAGCTACCGCCCTCGTCATCTGCGTCCACTTCGTGCGAAAATTCCTGCATGCCAAAGATTGTTCTTGTCACCGGAAGCAGCGGCCTCATTGGTTCTGAGGCCGTCGAACATTTTGACCGCCAGGGCTATACCGTCGTGGGCATTGACAACAACATGCGCCGCGAATTTTTCGGCGCAGCCGGCGACACGCTCTGGAATCTCAATCGCCTCAAATCGGCCACGAAAAATTTCACGCATTTCTCCGCGGACATTCGCGACCGCGCCGCGCTCGACGAACTTTTCCGCTCTCGCCGCTTCGACCTCATCGTTCACTGCGCCGCGCAACCCTCGCACGACAAAGCCCGCGATATCCCCATACTCGATTTTGAAGTCAACGCCCTCGGCACCATCAATCTCCTCGAAGCCACTCGCCAGCATTGTCCCGAAGCCGTTTTCCTTTTTCTTAGCACTAACAAAGTTTACGGCGACGCGCCCAACGAAGTCCCTCTTGTCGAGCTTCCCACGCGCTGGGAATACGCACGCCCCGATGATTTTCACGGTATTTCTGAAAATTGCCGCATCGATCGCACGCTTCACTCTCTTTTCGGAGCATCAAAAGCCTCCGCCGATTTAGTTGCCCAGGAATACGGCCGCTACTTCAAAATGAACGTCGGCATTTTCCGCGGCGGCTGCCTCACCGGCCCGTCGCACTCCGGCGTCGAGCTGCACGGCTTTCTTTCGTATCTCGTCAAAGCGACCGTGGCGGGGCTCAAGTACTCCGTCTTCGGCTACAAGGGCAAGCAAGTTCGCGACAATATTCATAGCCACGACGTTGTCCGTGCTATCGAGGCTTTCGCTGCCAACCCCCGCCCCGGCGAGGTCTACAACATGGGCGGCGGCCGCGAAAACAGCGTCTCCATGCTCGAAGCAATTTCCAAAATCGAGCAGCTGACTGAAAAAAAACTCGCCTGGACTTACGTCGACGAAAATCGCAAAGGCGATCACATCTGTTATATCTCCGACCTTCGCAAATTCAAGTCGCACTATCCCGGCTGGACGCTGACAAAATCGCTCGACACCATCCTCGAAGAAATCGTCGAGAATGAAAAATCGAAAGCGCTAGCCCGCTCGTGATTTCCTAAATTATGACCGCCGACCTCACCATTATCGCGATGCCCAAGCCTTTCGTCGGGCACATCGGCATCATCCAACGTAATGCCATCACCAGCTGGACAAAGGTCCACCCCCGCCCCGAAATCATTATTTTCGGAACCGAACAGGGCGCTGCGGACTGCGCCGCTTCACTCGGCCTCGTTCACATTTCCGAAGTTGCGCGCAATCAGTACGGCACACCGCTTCTCGCCGACATTTTTTCTCAAGCGGAAAAAAGTTCTGCGTCTGCCCTGTTCGCGTACGTGAACGCGGACATCATTCTTCCGGCTTCATTTACCGCGGGCATTGAAATTGTTCGGAAGAAGTTTTCGCAGTTTCTCGCTGTAGGGCGGCGGACAAATCTGGATGTGCGCGAACCGCTCGATTTTTCCGCCGATTGGGAATCGCCTCTACTTGAACGCATACGCCGCGAAGGCCAACTCGAAAGCCACACGGGAATCGATTTTTTCGCATTTCCGCGCGGGACGTACGTTGACGTTCCGCCGCTTGCGATCGGCCGCGTTTGGTTCGATCAGTGGTGCGTCAAGTACGCGCGAAAGCGTGGGATTCCTGTCGTCGATATGACGCCGTTTTCTCCGATCGTCCACCAGCTTCATCATTACGATCATGTCGCCGGCGGCAAGCAGTGGGTTTACGCGGGGCCCGAAGCCGACGAAAATCTTATCTACTATGGCTCACGCCCGCATGCGTATACGATTCTGAGCGCGACGCACGAATTGCAGCCGGATGGTGGCCTCAAACGCAAGTTTTTCCGAAGGGAAGTGCTCGCCGCGCGGGAATGGGCGTGGGAAATGTTTGTGAACAAAACGCATCCGCTGCGCAAGCGGCTCGGCCTAAGCAAAAGCGCGACACTTGCGGCGGATCCCAAGGAAAGAGGTTCCTGAAGTTGGCCGCTCCCGACGCAGCTCCACAAAGAAAATCAGCTTTGCCGCAAAGTGCCTCTGTTCTCGTATGCCCCGTGTGCGGCGCTGCGGTTCAGGCTTCTTCCATCGAGACGTTTGGCCGTTTTTCCCTTTTTGCTTGCGCGCAGTGTGATCTGCATTTCTGGAATCCCCGCGAAATGCCCGATGGCAGTTGGTACGAACAGATGTACGGCTCTCGCGACGCCCACATTCTTCCGCTTGAGCCTGGCCACAAATATTTTCTGGCCGATCCACGGGCTCCGAAATCGGGCGATCTGCTTGACGTCGGGTGCGGCACCGGAAATTTTCTTCTCGCAGCTCGCGGCGCCGGATTTCACGTGTCTGGCACGGAACTCGATCCCGCGGCGATCCGATTTATCCAGACGGCAGTCGGCATCGAAAATGTTTTTCCGCTGACGATTACCGGATTTGCCGCAGCCAATCCGGCTGGGGAATTTGCCGTCGTCACAGCGTGGGAGGTGCTTGAGCATCAAGCCGATCCCGTCGCATTTCTTCGCGCCATTAAGTCTTGTTTGAATTCGCGCGGATTCCTCGCCCTGAGCGTCCCGAACCGAAACCGCTGGCTCACCGGCCCCGACGTTCTCGACTATCCGCCAAATCATTTCCTGCGCTGGAGCGCCGCCGCGCTGAAGAATTTTCTTGCGGCGCAAGGATTTGAGATTGTTTCGTTGCGTGAGCAACCAGCCGGAATTTCGCACACGGCGCAGATGATCAACATCGCGTTACGCAGCGGACTCGCGCGTCCGATCGCCGGAACCATGCAGCCCGCATTCCGCGAGGTGATGCAAATGTCCCCGGAGCAGGCTGCTTCGTTCCTTGCCGCGAGGCCCACGCTGCGGCAGCGGCTTTTCTCCGCGCTCAGCAAAGTTAAACTTGCAGTCTGTTATTTTCTCGCCATCGGCGCTTGGCCCGTTGTCCGGCTGCGGCGACGCAAGGGTACTTACCTGTATTGTCTCGCCCGGTCGCGTGATTGAATCGCGTTCGGGTGTCGCCAGCGTGCCGACTGTTGTAAGCTGAATCCGGGAAATTCTCGAATGAAACGTGCGCTCATCACCGGCATCACCGGCCAAGACGGCTCGTATCTCGCCGAACTCTTGCTTTCCAAAGGGTATGAAGTTCATGGCATTATTCGGCGCGCGAGTACGTTCAATACGTCGCGCATCGATCACATTTACCAGGACCCCAACCAGCCGAGCGCCAAACTGTTTCTTCATCACGGTGACGTTTCCAGTACCGAGTGGATTCCGAATCTGATCTATTCGCTCGCACCCGACGAGTTGTACCATCTCGCAGCACAGAGTCACGTCCGCGTCAGTTTCGATATTCCTGAGTACACCGGCGACGTTACAGGTCTGGGCACGATACGTTTGCTAGAAGCAGTCCGCCGTTGCGGCGGTAAAGCGCGGTTTTATCAGGCGTCGAGTTCAGAAATGTTCGGATCGGCGAATCCGCCGCAAAGCGAATCGACGGAATTTCAACCACGCAGTCCGTACGCCGCCGCTAAGGTGTACGCGCATTGGATGACGCGCATCTATCGTGAAGGCTACGGGCTTTTCGCGACAAACGGAATTCTTTTCAATCACGAAAGTCCTCGCCGTGGCGAAACGTTCGTTACGCGCAAGATAACCCGTGGCGTTGCGGCTATTCTGGCCGGCAAGCAGGACACTCTTTTTCTCGGCAATCTCGACGCGAAACGCGATTGGGGCTACGCGCCCGAATACGTGGAAGCGATGTGGACGATGCTGCAACAGGATTCCGCGGACGACTTCGTGATTGGGACCGGCGAAGCTCACTCTGTTCGTGAATTTGTGGAGGAAGCCTTTCGCTATGCCAATCTGGATTGGAATAAGCACGTAAAAATCTCCGACCGCTACAAACGTCCGCTTGAAGTGGACACGCTGATTGCGGACACTAGAAAAGCGCGTGAAAGATTTGGCTGGGCTCCTAGAGTCGGCTTCAAAGATCTCGTCGCCATCATGGTGGACGCGGATATGGAACAGGTGGGACTCAAGCCGCGCGGGAGAGGCAAGACAATTCTGCAGGAAAAGCTGGCGCACTGGAATCACTGGCAGAATTCAGTGACCCGCGTGATGCAAGCGGCGCAGGGACAGGCATCGGAACACTAGGGACGACTTGATGTCTTTTTGGAAAAATCGGCGAGTGACAGTGACGGGCGGGAATGGGTTTCTCGGTTCGTTCGTAGTCGAAAAGTTGCGCGCGCTGGGCTGCACGAAAATGTTTGTGCCACGCAGCCGCGAATACGATCTTCGCGACAAAGCGCAGACCGAGAGGCTTTTTCGCGACGCGAAGCCGGATGTTCTTATTCATCTCGCGGCGGTGGTCGGAGGAATCGGCGCGAACCGATCAAATCCCGGCAGATTCTTTTATGACAACGCCACGATGGGAATTAATTCCATCGAAGCCGCGCGCATCGCGGGAATTGAGAAATTCGTATGCGCCGGAACGATTTGCTCCTATCCAAAATTTACTCCCGTGCCGTTTCGTGAAGACGACCTCTGGAATGGTTACCCGGAAGAGACCAACGCGCCGTACGGCCTCGCCAAGAAAATGTTGCTCGTACAGCTTCAGGCGTATCGCCAGCAGTACGGCTTGAACGGCATTTATCTAACGCCCGTAAATCTTTACGGGCCGCGCGATAATTTTGATCTAGAAAGCTCGCACGTGATTCCGGCGCTCATTCGGAAATGCGTGGAAGCGAAAGCAGCCCGCGCGCCGGAAATAGTCGCGTGGGGAACGGGATCCGCTACGCGCGAGTTTCTTTATGTGGAAGACGCGGCGGAAGCGATCGTCGGCGCGGCGGAAAAATATGAGAAGGCTGATCCCGTCAATCTCGGCTCCGGCGAAGAGATTTCGATTCGGGCGTTGCTTGAACAGATTAGTGAAGCTTGCGGCTATCGCGGCGCGATCCAGTGGGATGCGACAAAACCGGACGGCCAGCCACGTCGCTGCCTGGACACCACGCGGGCGGCAGAGGAATTTGGCTGGCGGGCCTCGACTCCTTTTCGCGAAGGGCTGCGCAAAACGATTGCGTGGTATGAAGAGTTCGCCCAAAGCACGTCAACAGCCCGAGCATAGAGTTTGGACCCGAGGGAAACGTTGTCACGACCGTTTGTCAGCGTACTGATCGACACGTACAACCACGAGAAGTTCATCGAGCAGGCGATAGCTAGCGTGCTCGAACAGAATTTTCCTGCGTCTGATTTCGAAATCCTCGTGGTTGATGACGGCTCGACGGATCGCACTCCCGAACTTGTCAACAAATTCTCTTCCCGCGTCGCATATCTGCCAAAACCGAACGGTGGCCAGGCTTCCGCCTTCAATTTTGGCATCTCTCATTGCCGCGGCGAAATCGTTGCCTTTCTCGACGGCGACGATTGGTGGGCAGCGAACAAGCTCGCCCGCGTCGTGAGTACGTTCGCTGAAGCCCCCTCCGTCGGCATCGTTGGTACCGGAATCATCAATGTGCAACGCGATGGAACCCATCAGGTGGAAACGCTCAAGGAAGGTTTTCGCTTCACGGCGTCGAATCGGGATGGCGCTCTCATGTTTCGCCGCCGTGGCGCGTTCCTTGGTACGAGCCGCATGGCCATTCGCGCCGAGCTGCTTCGCCGCATCGGCAACGTTCCTGAAGAAATTGCAATCCAAGCCGACGAGTATCTTTTTACCCTTGCTGCCGCACTCTCTGAGGTCGCAATCCTGCCTGAGGCGCTCACCTTCTACCGCCTTCACGCGGACAATCTCTTTCAAACCTCAAGCGGTGATGAATTCAAGATGCGCCGCATTCAGAAGTCGCTCGCCTTGCTCGCCTCGACGCTGTTCGACCGCCTTTGCGCTGTAGGTATCGATTCGCAAGTCTCCGCACTTGTCGTGGAGTTCACGCAGGCCTGCGCAGACCGTTTCCGGCTGCGCCTAGACAGCGGCTGGTCCTGGGAAACGGCTCGGACCGAATGGACGCTCTACGGAATCTTGCACCCGGAAGCACGGGTTTCTCACCGCGTATTCAAACGTTTGATTCTCTTCGCGGCCCTATTTGTGCCTCCGAAGCTTTTTTACCGGGCGCAGAGTTCTGTCGCTCGCAGCGATCTCTACAATCGTATCCGCGCTCGCCTCCTCCCAGTTCCAGGAATGGAGCACATCCAAAGAGATTGGCGCGCGAGACCATGATCAAGGACTGGATCCGCAATTCGCTGCGCCTGGTGGGCCTCGACCTGGCGAGGTTTTTTCTTCGTGATGAAGTGGCTCCGCCCGACTTTCGGGGCGACGAGCCCGCGATTTTAAACGCGATCCGGCTGTGGACAATGACGAGTCCGCCAGAATCTGCGTGCTGATTCAAGCTGTCCGTTACATCAGCGTGCACAACATTCCGGGCGCGATTGTGGTATGTGGCGTGTGGAAAGGCGGGAGCATGGCTTTGTGCGACTGCTTATCCCAGGAAACAGATCCACTTCATAAAGGGGCCCAGGTCGAACAGATAATTCCCGCTTCTGCCACAATCATCAATGATTGCGGACACCGGCAAGGTGGGCGAAAGGCCTGCGGACGAATATCTTTCACAAAACCGACTGCCCATTCTGATGAACCGGAGCGACTATACGGGGCGTATCGCCATAAAACCGTGATTCGACCGCGCCAAAAAGTGTCTTCACAAACTATTTGTTAGATAATTCTGCGGCAGCTTATGTACGGGTTCGGGACTGCATGCGCATATTGATGATTACAGGAGTGCAGGGAAAGGCCGAGGCTGGCGTCGCCGGAATCGTCTATAACCTCGCGCGCCAACTGGCCGATTTTGGGCACACGGTGAAGCCGCTGTTTTTAGAAGACTTGTTGCCAACGCAAAAGTGGCCGAACCGTTTTCGTACCACGGAATTCGCGAGGAGCGCCGCGCTTTATGTCGCCCAGCACCGCGACGAATATGACGTGGTCAATATTCATGCGCCGTTTGGATTCTGGTATGGCGCTCGCCGCCGGCGGCTTGGCGCCAAGGCTGGTCCGCCTTACGTTATGACCATGCACGGGCTGGAAGAGCGCCGGATGTACGCGATGGGCAGAGAAGCGAAAAAGGGGCACGCGGATTACTACCGCTGGAGAAATCGCGTCTGGCAAAATATTTATCACATGCCGACTTACCGCTATTCCGCGACGACGGCGGACCAAAGCATCGTCACAAACCGCGAGACGCTCGTCTATCTCCAACTTCACTACGATCTCGCGCCGGACCGCGTGTGGTTTGTTGCCAACGGCGTGGGCCCCGAATTCTTTCTTCCGCGGACGTTTTCCGCGGGGCGTGCGACAAAGCTGCTTTTTGTTGGCACGTGGATCGATCACAAAGGCGTCTACTATTTGGCGCACGCGTTCGATCAGATTCTCACCGCGTTCCCCGATACGCGCTTGACCGTTGCGGGTTGCATCGTGCCCGAAGCGGAGGTGCGGAGGCACTTTTCTTCGGCGGCACAGTCGGCGCTGACGGTGATTCCCTTTGTTTCACGAGCGGAGATTTCACGCCTCTATTTCGGGCACGAAATTTTCGTGCTGCCATCGTTGATGGAAGGGATGCCTTTAGTCTTGCTGGAGGCCATGGCGTCTGGTTTACCCGTCATCACTACC
>Ga0247694_1000117_pt1 | contig 26946 bp, 46 predicted proteins | sample CNK35_metaG_FD_182736 | JGI IMG/M metagenome (GOLD analysis project Ga0247694, IMG submission 182736) | Soil microbial communities from Purdue University Martell Research Forest, Indiana, United States - CNK35 | ecosystem: Environmental > Terrestrial > Soil > Temperate forest > Bulk soil...
CCTTCGCGGTCATAATGGGCGGCGTGACAATCTGGAATGCCGCGATGTCTGCCGGGACGAGCGTGTACTTGCCGCACAGGTAGTAGGTCGCGCCTAGCGCCGAGTCGACGGCTTGCTGCGGCGTGCGGTAGTACTCGATGACGTCGCCGGCCACGTAACCCGCGTTCGCCTGCCAACCGCAGAAGCCCTGGATGTCCGATGCGAGCGTCGTGTGCCCCAATGCGATCGGGGCTGACGGCGGGGACACGGTTTCATATCCGTCCGAAGCCGTGCGACGCACGATGGCAATCACGGCTGCCAGGTGATTGATGTCGATGGCTCCAGGCGAGCCCGACGTATACGCACTCGGCTGAATGACGGGCGCCTGCAGCCCCGCGTGTCTCGGCAGCGCCGTCGCGGCCGACGTGGGCGTGCCCGTGTCGGTGATTAGGATGCCCTGGTCGCTATTGAAAATGTAACGCCCGCGCTGCTGCGTCCACGTGACCTTCCCATTCGAGTCGAATGTAATGGGCTGGAACGCTAGTCCGGAGCCCGCCAGGTCGTTGCCGTACTTCGTCGCCGGGCCAGTGAAGAAGCTGAGTTCCCAATGCCCGTTACTGGCCTTGCGACCGATTGTGAACAGCATCGAGTCCGCAGCGCCGAGCAGATGCGGGACCACGGGGGTGAACTGGAAGTATGGCGACGCAAAGTACGACTCGAGCAGCGGCAGACGCGTCAGCAGCCCTGCGCTGCGCATCGCGAGTCCCGCCGCTTGCGACAGCGCTCCCGCTGGGTATTGCCCCAGCTTGTTGGGCTGCGTGATGAGCCCGAGCGGTACAAGAATCGGTTCGACGTTCGGAGGCATCTGGTAGCAACTCGTCAGCAGCAAAAGCGCGCACGCGAGCGCGTTCACGGAAACCCCGGCCAGTACCCGCGCGGTCGGCCACGGATGCCAGGCAGCGGCGCCTTGATGGTCAGCGCGCCCATCTTCACGCGCGGCTCGAGGATGTCTTGGAAGCGCTGGATATCGGCGCTCACGGCCTGCGCGAAGTCACTCGCCTTCTCGGCCATGTTGCGTTCCGCCAACACCTTGACGGTGGTCGTGTCCACCAGCGCGCGGTGAAAGTCGTCCGGCAGCTGCGGCCAGTCGGTCTGCTCAGCCACGCGCACGTAGTCGCCGACCTGAATCTCGCTCATGTCGTCGGTGCCGCCGAGCGTGATGACCAAGCCCGCAATCGTCTGCGTCTGGTCGAGCATCGCCAGCTCGTGCCAGCCGTACGGGTGCACGATGTCGAGGCGCTGGTTGGCGCTGGTGATGACCGCGGGCGTGATGACGCCGCCGCTGACGGCTTCCATGTCGAATGGCAGCGCGTTGACGGTGACGGTGCGCGCGACGGTGTTGATGGCGGTGATTAGCCCGCGCACCGTGCCGCCGTTCAGCGTCGAGCTCTGCTGCGCCACCAGCCGCGATGGGCGGCGGTAGAAGTACATCCGCAGCGTGTACGCAGTGGCGTCTGGCGGCGGCAGCAGGACGACCTGGTCGCCGCGCAACACGAACTTCATCGGCGTGCCGACCATGCTCGGCGGCGACGCATAGTAGCTCGCGTGCGCCTCGCTCACCTCGGCCAGCGGCACGAAGGCATTGCCAGGGATACCGATGTCGATCTTCTCGAAGCCGCCTACGCACGCACGCGGTGGCACGCGGTACTTCGGCTGTGCCGCTGTGACAGCGACGTCGAGCGTGTCGAGCCAGTAGCCCGCGCGCGCTTTGACGATCATGGCCTCGAAAGTCGACATGCCCGAGTCGTTCAGCTCGCCGAGCAGAACGCTGTCCGGGTAGTCGGCGGCCGTGTCCTCAATCGTGCAGTTGAGGCGCAGCCGGGCGAGTATTTCGTCAGTTCGCACTCAGAACTTCCGCCTCGACCCGTAGGGGTCATCACTCCACGGGTCGATGAGGTCCGTGCGCGAGCCGCCGTTGCCGGGGCCCCACGGATCGAGCAGCTTGTCGCTGCCGGGAGTCGTGCTGGTCGCGCCGTCTGTCGGCTTGTCGTCGCCGCTGCCGATCGCGCCGTACAGCTGCATCAGCTGCGCGGGCGTGGCGTAGTTCTGCTCGCCGAGTTCGCGGTTGAAGTTCGCGGCTTCCACACCCATGGTGTTGCCGCCAAGACGCGCGGCGCGCTCCTCGGCCAGGTGCGCCACTTCGCGCCTACGTGCTTCAGCTTCCTGTTGCTGCTTTGCAACGAGCTGCGCTGCCAACATGAGGATGGGCAGCATGGGTCAGTACCTCTTGTCGTCGCTGTCGGGTTCCTTGCCGGGTGCCGCTGTCTGCGGCATCGCGAAACTCGGCCGCGGGTAGCCTGGCGCCGCTCCGGGCTGCATCGGCATTCCGCCACCAGGCGCACCTTGTGGCGGCACGCGCTGCGCGAGCTGTTGCAGGAACGCCGGATTGCCTCCGAACTGCCCTCCGCCCTGCGGTGGAGGCGCTGCCGCTCCTGGCTGCAGCCCAGGTCCTTGCGGCATCGGTTGCGGCACTCCGCCGGGGCCGGGCATGCCTGCGCCGACTGCGGGGCCGCGCATGCCGCCCTGCTGTTGCCGTGCCTGGAGTTGCTGCGCGAGGCCAGCGAGCCACGGGTTGTTCTGTCCCCAGCCGCCGCCTTGCATCCCTGGTCGCTGTTGTCTCGGGTCGAACATCGCGTCTCCTTCCAACGAGAAAGCCCGGCGAGAAGATGGCGAGGAAGGGCACCGCCTCCTCGCCGGGCTGAGTCAGTTCAGCTCGAGACAGGCGCGCCGGACGTGCCGACGCTGTTCACGATGCCGGTGATCAGGAAGTTCCTGAACGGCATCTCGAACACGGGTGCTTGGTTCGAGAAGCACTTGATTTGCGCGCCCGCCGTGGTGGTCGAGTGCGTGAAGAAGCCCTGGGCGCCGCCACCGATCGGGCGCATCGTGATGTCGGTCGAACCAACACGCTTGAAGTTGTCGGTGGCGATGAACATCGCCTGGCCGGCCTTCGCGTACTGGTAGACCGCGACCGTGATTTCACCGCACGCGGTGACGTATACGAGCTCGCTCACGCCCTGACGGCGCACGCTGTTGTCAGTGATGAACTGACGCAGCGTGTTGCTCTCTTCCGCCAAGTCGGCGAACGAGTAGCTGACGACGAACAGCTTGCCGCCCGTCTTCACGCCGTTGGTCGAGATGGCCGCGCCGTAGCCCATCAGCTTCGCGCGCGTCAGCTGGCCGCCAGCGTTGAACGTCATGCAGCGCCAAGGCGCCACGGTCGACGCGTCGATGCCGAACAGCGTCGTCGCGTTGTTGTAGATGGCCTCGAGCCCGAAGCAGCTCTTGAGGCGCCAGCCCTGCGGCACGATCTGGTCGTTCGCCGCGACCACTGCAGCGCTCGCCGTCTTGAACAGCTGCAAGCGGGTTTGCGTGGTGCTCGGACGCGCCTGGAGTGTGACACCTGTGTCGCGGACCGTGGTTCCGTCCGCCTGGTAGATGTCGAACAGGTGGTTCTGCACCATGATCCACAAGCCGGGAATCCAGCTCGTGAGGAACAACCGCACGACCTGCGGGGCCGCGAGGTTCGCGCCCGAGACCGAAGCCTCGACCACGCCGATGTTGCTCGAGATGGCGGTGGAGGTGCCCGGCCCGTAGGCCAAGGCCAGCTCGCGGTACAGCGCCGCGCCCATCAGCAGCGATTCGACCGCTTGGTCGAGCGCCGTCTTGAACGCGCCTCCGCTGGGTCCGTTGCCAGCGCCGTTCAACCCCTTGTAGATGGTGTCGTACGACAACACCGCCTGCATCAGGATGGTCGCGCCGTCGAGCGTCGCGAGCTTCACCTGGCTGTCGATGGCCGGGTTGATCGTGAACGCCGAGTTGTCGACGTTCGCGGTCTGGCCGCCTTCGATGCCCGTCAGGACGGGGAAGTTGTAATTAAGTCCTGGTCTGCTGTCTTGAGTTACAAACTGGCCGAAATCAGCCAGCGTGTGGTCGTCGGGAAGCGGGTCGATCCAGCGCCCATAACGAACCTTGAAATTTGCTTGAACGTTTGCATACGTAGCGGCCATGAGACCTCGAGAACGGGTGAGCAGAGTTGCTCATCGCTTCCGAGTGTCCTGGCCGGAGCCGTAGGCAGGGTCCTTGGCGGGTCCAGAGCTGCAGCGGGGCGTGTCGCTTACGCGGGCCTGGCTGACTGGTCGCTGGGCTGTCTAGCCGGAGGGTCGTGGCGGTGATCGGTATCATCCTCAGCGTATCAGCCACGCTGTGTCAAGAACGTCCACGCAAGAATGTTTCACGTGACACGCCTACTTTAGGCGCACACGTCCGGACTGCTCCTCCATCGCCTTGGCGTACGCGTCCTCGTAGGCGATGCGCGCGTTGGGCGAGAGGTTGGCCACGAACGGGTCGTCTGTCGGCGGGAACGCGGGCGGCGGCGGCGCTGGCGGCTCGACCAACTTCGGCGGCGCCAGCTTCACCACGACCCAACTTGGCGGCCTGAACTCGATGACGATCGCGCCGGCCACGCACGACTCGTTGAGGAAGTCGCCGTCCAGCACCTGCTCGCCGTGCGTGCGGACGATGCCCTCGAGCAGGCCCTTGAGCCGTGCAACCTCGCCCTTGTAGCGCTCCAGCTCGTCCAGCGTGCGGTCAAGTTGCCCCTCGCTGCGTGCGAGCAGCTGCCGCTTGCGCATGACCTTGCCGCCGTCCTTCGGACGCGTGCCGAGTCGGCCCTTGCTATCGACCGTCTTCAGGACTCGGATCTTCGGCTTGTACTCGGTCATCGCACGACCCCCGAGTACTCCGGCATCGAGCGGAAGCACTTCTCGCACAGGTGCTCGTACGCAGGCCCGTCGTGGCCATGGTCCGGCACGTAGTAGGCGTGCGCGTACTTCTGGTGGGGCGTTTCATTGTCGACCAGCGATGAGTCAGTCGTGAACCGTGCTCCGCATTTGTCGCACAGGTAGAGCGCGCGCATCATGGCTTCACCTTACACTTCACGCACTTCTTCTTGTGTTCAACTTTGAGACGTATCCATGCTTCGAGCCAGCGCTCGGCGGCCACGCCAGTGCCCATTCCGGCTAGAAGGTGCGGGGGCTTGGTCATGGGCGAGCCATTCTCGTCGCGGCACTCGCGAGAGTTCTGCTTCTGCTCCCACTCATCGTAGGCAGCCTTACCCTTGCGGACGGCTTCCTCGAGCTCTGGACCGGGTCCTAGGCGGGTCACGGCTGCTTGTCTGACGGCTTGCAGTCGCACTTGCCGACGTGTGGAGCGTTGCTGGCGCCACATCTGATGCAGAGCCAACCGGGAGCGGGCGCAGTCTGCTGCTGTTGGTTTTGCCACGGGTACATGGGGAGACTCGGACTCCACTCCTCAGTCTTCGTAACTACGGGCCTGAGCAGGCTGCGGTAACGCGAACAGCCATTCACCCTGCAGTCATCGGAGGCGCAGAAACAAACGAGGCTCATGTGTTCCTCAGCATGCGGGTCATGTCGCCGATCTTGGCGCGCTGCGGCTGACGGCTGCCGTTGCGCGCTGCGCCTCCGGGGTTGGGCGCGGGCGCTGCAGCCGTGACCGCTGGGCGGCGCTGGGGCTGCATCTCGCGGGCGAGCTGCTCGACGGTCTCCTTCGTGGCCTCGACCACGTCGTGCACGAACTGTGTGGTGATCGGCCCCTGCAGGCCCGTGACCAGGTTCGCGAAGTGGATGCCGAAAATCTGCTCGCTGCGCGTCTGGTTCTGGCCGACCGGCTCATCCCAGATGAGCTTGAACGAGGCGCTTCGCTGCTTGGCCTCGTCGATGCGCGCGCGCTTGAGCGCGATCGGCATCATCTGCGCGAGCTGGTGAGCGATTTGCTGGGCGTCAGGCCCTGGCTGCTGCGGCTGCTGTTGGGCGAGCTGCTGCGCCTGCTGAATCGCGATGTTGGCCTGGCGCTGCAGCTCGATCGCGCGCTCCTCGGCCTGCTTGCGGGCGATGTACTGCTCGTAGGCTTGCGGGTTCTGCGAGCGCAGTTGCTGCTCGGGAAGCGCAACCTCCTTGGCGTACCACTCCGCCGCCGCGATGAACTGCGGCACGACGTTCATGATGCGCATCGCCTGCATAAACGAAGGTGGCGGCCCGTTGAGGTCCTGAATCATGCGCTGCTGGCCTTGCTGCACCGCGAGCACGTTCCTGCGAATCTCAGCGACCTCGCCGCATTTCTGCGAGTGGTCCTCGCGGCGCATATAGCCGCGCTTCACTTCGCCGAGCGTCTCTCGCTTCATGAACGAGGTCCCGTCGCGGTTGGTCAACGGCACGTACGTCCACTTTTTGTCGTCGAACACCTCCGGGATGTCGTCCGACTCGATCAGCGCCCGCACGTCCTTCGACGTGAACGTCTGCTTGATGGCGTCCCACTCGTCGGGCTCGACCAGTTCGCTCGGCGCGCTGTCGTCCAGCTCGAGCTGGTTGGGGTCATTGCCGTACTCGTCGAGCTCGGCGCCCAAGCCATCCGCCTCGCGTTGCAGCGCGTGCGCTTCCGCGTCGAGGTCGCCGCCCATGCCGAGGTCGGGGTTGCCGCTGTCGTCGAAGCCGAGCGGGGGAGGCTTGTTGCCGCGTGGCTGCACGTCGCCTACGGGCGTTGCTTCACGGCCCTGGTGGATGACCAGCGGCGCGGGCGCTGCGGGCACGCCGTGACTCAGCGTGCGCGACATGTCGCTGATTTTCGCGCGCTCGGCGACGGGAGCGGGTGCGCCCTGCGGCGTTGCGCCTGTGTTCGCGCCTGCGGCGGTTGCTTCTCCTGCCATAAACTCTTCCTCTCAATCAGACGGTGTGCGTGCCCTCGACGCCGCGCGCGGCGCGCTCTTTCGTGCGCTCCTCCAGAACAGAGAGCGCCCGACGCGTGTACTCCAGCGCGTCCTTGTTGAAGTCGTTCGCAAACTTGCCGGACTGAAAGCCCTCGAGTCGATCGATGACGATCGCGAGCAATGCCTCGTTGGTGATGCCGTTGACGCCCACTTCGGCGATCGGGCCGTGTTGGAACTGAATGACTTGGTTGTCCCGAGCACTCGCAATCGTGTACCCGGTATGCGGGTCATGGACCGCGAGCGTGTAGACGTGCGACGCGTTTCCGTTGTTCGTGTCTTGCTCGTCGGCCTCGATTGTGATGGCGCGATTCGCTTCGTTCGTGTGGTGCGTGGTGATGGTTCGCATGTCGTCTCCTTCAAGCCTGCTGCTGTTGCGTGGTGGGCGGTGGCTGCGCGGGCGCCGGCAGCGGTACGCCGCTCGCAGCGTCAGCGCCGTTGTTCGTCGGCTTCGCGTCCGCGTTGCCGTTGGCCGCCTTGCCAGGCCCAGGGCGCATGCTGCCGGCCTGGCCAGGCTGCGGCTGCTGCACTGGCGCCAGCTGTCCAGGCTGCGCACCCATGCCAGCCTGCGAGATGAGGAACTGCCCCTGCGCCATCGCGCACGCGAGCTGGAATGCTGCCGTTCCTGGCTGCGGCGGCGGCGGCTCGATACCGAGGAACGCGCACGCGAACGGATGCATGTAGCCGTACTTCACGCAGTGCTCTGTGATGTGCGCCTCGACGCGCGCCACAGCAGCCATGTCCGGATTGTCGGCGGCGAGCAGCGCTGCGCGTGTCGCCTCGTGCTCAGGGATGTGCTTCTTCGGGTTGTCGAACTCACGCACCATCGGCAACGTCTGCGGGGTCATCCGCCCCATGGCGTCGATCACCGGCTGGCCGTCAGGACCCATCACAGGCACCTGCTGGCCATCGGGGCCGATCACCGGGATGGTCTTGCCGAGAATGAGCATCTCGTTTTCGCGCTGGATGTAGAGCGCGGAGTTGTTGTCGCGCTTCACGAAGGCTTCGCTGCGCCCAGTCGACAGGAACTGGTAGGCCGCTGCGCGGTCCTCGGGCGCGAAGTCCTTGAGCATCGTGAACATGTCGAGCCAGCCAGCGTACGAACGCATGTTCGCCGGCACTTCCTCGACCACGGCATCGCGAAACCCTGCGATGTCTTCCTTCGTATACTCGTCGACGTACGTGCGGTCGTCGATGCCGACGCTCTCGACGATGAACTGCGTGTCGCCGTACAGGCGCACCATGTCGAGGCCGCAGTTCGCCACGTCCTCGTCAGATCGGTCTTGTCCCTGTTGCAAGTCCTGCTTGAACTCGGCGGCGATCGTGTGCAAGAGCGCATTGAACGTGCCGCTCTTGACGTTCGAGTCCGGGTCGCCGCGCGCGCCGGAATTCTCGCCCAGCACAAAGTCAGCCATCTTGTGCAGGTATTCCTGCAGGACGGTGGGCCCGTTGCCGATGTCGTTCATCAGCACCGCAGTTGGAGGCTTGCCGCCCTGCGGGTAGAAGAATCCTTTTTGCCCAGTGGCGAGCGCGTCGACCGTGATTTCGGTGCCCTTCTCCATGGCCACCGACTGCCGGCCGAACGTCGCGAGGTTCGACAGCTGGTCGCTCACGATTTGGTTGAGCGCCTGCTGAATCGCCAGCACGTCCCATGTGGACGCGTAGCCGAACGTCTTCTGGATCCACTTGGCCGGGTTCAGCTCGATGACGGGCGTGCCTTCGGGGCGCGGACAGTCGGTGTCTTCGAAGATGTCGTCGCCGAGGAAGATGGCGTGGCGGCCTGTCGGCATCGCCACGCTGCGCGGGTAGTAGAAGTGGAAGACGGTGGTGACGTCCTCGTTGATGGGGCCCATGCCTTCGAAGCCGAACAGGTTCGCGAAGTCGAACTCGTCGTCTGACTTGCTCGCGAGGATGCGCTGACGCAGTGCTGCCTTTTCAGGGTCCTCTTGCGGCATCTGCCCGGTTGCGGGGTCAGCCTGCGGTGGCGGGCAGTACGTGTTGACGAGGTTCCACTTGTTGTCGGTGACGCGCACGCATTCCCACGTGTCGCAGTTCATCTCGTCTGTTTCTTTGAACTTCGTCCACGGGTAGCCGATGTCCGCTTTCGGTGCGCCCGACTTCTTGCGCACGTCGCGCGTTGCCGGCTGGCCGCTCTGCGGGTCGACCAGCGGCTGCCCGTTGGGTCCGGGGATGGGCTGCTTCACCGTGACCATATCGCCGCCCTGCGGGTCCCACCGAAGATGCGCGAAGCCCATGCCGGCGAACGACGCAGCGATGGCGAGCTCGCGGCGCTTGCCACCCTTCATCGCGCGCCGGTAGACGCTCTGCACGATTTTGTCGCCGATTTTTGCGGCCAGCTGCGACTTGCTGTCGGTGTTCTCCGCACGGCACTTGAGCGTGGGCTCTTGCGACGTCACCGCGTTCACCTGCCGCTGCACGTACGGGCGGTAGATGTTGATGCACAGGCGCAGGAACTCCATCTCATCGCCGTCGAAGCCGAGCGACTGCGTCTGCATCGTCGACATGCTGTCCGGGTCGAGCCCGTGCAGCGCCGCGTAGGCAATGATCCACTGGCCGAGTAGCCCGGACTTGCGCGCCGTCTCGAAGTACGCGCGCTGCTTGTCCATCACAGCAGAGGCGAACGTCTTGCCTTTGCGTGCAGCCCAGAAGATTTGCGACTCGTCTGGCTCCTGCGGAATCAGGTCGCGCGGGTCCTCGCCTTCTTGTCCGAGCTCGGGCTGGCCGTCGATCATGCCGTCGTTCATCGTGCCTCGTGTTTCTCTTCGTCGTGCTTGTGCACGTGCTTCGCGCATGGCTTGAACATCCAGCCGTACGAGCCTTCGGGGATCACCCACCCGTCCGGGAAATCACTCGCTGGCGGACCAAGCGCGAAGCAGACGCCGATGTCGCCGGGGCTGCCGGCGTACTCGCATCCGCACTTCTCCTTGGTGTGCGCCATTCACAGGCTCCGCAGCACGAGCAGGTCTGGCTCGCCTTCTTTGCGCGTCACATCGAGGTAGCGCGGCATCAGCGGCACGCACCGCTTACCCAGCTCCTCCATGAACGTCGCGCGGTTGAGCTTGCCCGAGTACCGACCGAAGCCAGCACCCTCGACCCAGTGGTCGCGGATGTGGATTGCTGGCGTGAGCGTGAGCTCTGCCATCAACTCTTCTTCGGGGCGCATCGTCGAGATCTTCTCGCCCTGCGTCGTGGTGGTCACCGACATCAGCGGTTTGACCGCGCGCATGTCTTTGCAGCGCACGAGACACATCACGCTGTCCTCGATGCGCAGCTGCGACAGCGGGAGCACGTTTTCCATCGCGCGCTGCTTACGCTTGCTTGGCGTGTGCGCATCGATCCATGCCTCCGACACCTTCGCCTCTTCCTCGACGTACGGCATCAGAATCCATGTGCTCGGCGCGTCGCGCACCGGGTCGCTCACGGGGATGGGCTGACGCGACGCGACTTCCTTGATGCTGCTCGAGCGGCGCTGAATCTCCGCCATGAGCTCGCGTCGACGCTCCTGCTTCTTGAGCTCCTCGACCTGCGCTTCGAGCTCCTCGATGGTGGGCTCTGCTGGCGTCGCGTAGACGACCTCGTCGTCGACCGCTTGCGGGTTGGCTTCTGCCGCTGCCATGGCGCGCTCGAAGGCTTCCTCGTCGCCTGCCGCGAGCGCCGCCTCAGCCTCGGATGGCGGAAGCGGCGCGGGCATGCGTGCTGCTGGGCGGCTCATTCGGACTTCGCCTTGAGCTTGCGCGTCTCGACGGGCGCTTCGATCGGCTCGTACTTCGCCGCGAAGTCTGCCGGGTTCAGCGCCATCAGTTCGCCGTTCTCGAACTTGATGACGTAGTCGCCATCGTTGACGCGCTGTTGCGAGTTGTGCGTGTGCAGCAGGCCGAAATAGATGGGCTTGCCATCGCTGCCTGTGTGCGCTTCTTTCTCGAGTGAGACGGGGTCAGTGTCGGTGTCGCTTTCGACGAACCACTGGCCGTACTCCACGATCGTGTCGGGTGTGCGTAGTCGAGCTTTCATGTCTTTGGTCTCCCTGCGAACCCATGCTTGGGGAGGTTCGCGACGCCCGCGAGCGCCATGGTCTGTTGTTGTTTGAGGACGACGAGTTCTTCGGCGACGTTGGTGATGGCCCGGTCGCGCTTGTCGATGTCGGCCGACAGCTTCTCGAATGTGGCCTCGGCCTTCGCGCGCCACGCAGCATTCGCCTCGATCTCTGTCAGCATCCTGTCCGCGTCCGTCTTCGTATGCAGACCGAGCGTGCCGACGTTGGCGGCGAGCTCCTGGATGCGCTTGTAGATGTCGCCGACGATGTTGTCGGTTTGCCCCTGTCGCACGTCCAAGCCACTTTGCTTGTTGGCCTGGATGTCCAGCACCTTCGCGTAGTCGCGGAAGTTGCCGCTGTGCTCATCCAAACGCTGCTTGAGTTGGTCAAGGCCGTGGTCGAGCTGCTTGTTGCTGAGGTCGAGCGCTGTGATTGCGCGCTCGAACGTCTGCGACCTATCAGCGCTGAGCATGCGTCCATGCGCGAGCTGCATGTAGCGGCGTGCGGCGTCCCACAGCATGCCGCCAATGGCGACCAGCGCGATCGAGATGCAGAGCTCAGGCATCGTACGCCTTCGATTCTTCGCGCGTCGCACGCGAGGCTGTGCATGCTGCGCAGTCGCATTGCGCCGGACGCAGGAGCGGGGCGACACGGTGTACTGCGGCCGTGGCGTCGCGCGCCGCCTGGCTCTCGATGTTTTGGCGACCAAACATGACGTCGGCATCGCGCTGACGCTTCTCCCACTCCGCGAAGCGCTGCCACAGCGGCGACTGGCGCACGATGGTCGCTGCCATGTCGGGATGGCCCACGTACACGTAGACCACTTCCTCGTCAGGGTTGGCATCGCGCCACTTGCGGTAGCTGCGAAAGAACTGCCGAGCTACGCGCGCGGCGAACTTGCCGTCGTCGACGGCCTTGCGAAACTTGTCCCTCATTGTCGCACCTTCCGCTTCCCGAGCTTGCGCACGGGACACTTGTCTCCGCTGACAACGTGACCGAAGGCCTTCGAAATGAGCCGATTCGCCGCGCGGAAGAAGTGGTCTGGGTCGAGGTTCATCGTCCGCCTCTCCCAATCTTCATGACGCCTGGCCGGTTTGCCTGATGCCCCTGCGCGTCGATGTTCAACAGCGCACGCATTGCGGCCTCACTGCCGTGCTCAGGTGACTGCGCGCGCTGCCAGGGCAGGGTTGCCATCACCTCGACGTGCAGCTGCCCCTGTGGAATCTCAGGCGCATTCGGGTTCATGTGCCTGTTGGCAGACACCTTGAGCCACATGTACATGAGCGCTGCGACGAGGTCGTAGTGGCCATACTGCGGCGTACGGTCGAACTCTGTGCGCCGCTCGTTCCAGCGCGCGTTGTCGAGGTGCGCTATCAGCCGCACGCAACTCGGATGCACGATGATGCGGCCGTTTACGATGGCGTCGCGCAGCGCCGACAGCATCGCCTCGAGCGAGTTCAGCTTGTGCACGCGCTGGAAGTTGAGACCGTAGTCGGCGTTCAAGTCCGCGCACAGCCGCAAGTCGATGTCGCTGACTCGCTCGTACGGGTTCGCGCGCAGGAAGCGCCCGTCGAACCACGTCAGCGTGCCGGGGGGAGCACCAGTCTGTGGGTGCCAGCGGTCGACAACCTCAACGTCTTCGGAACCAGCCACCCGGTGCCGCGCCTCACGGAGGGCGAAACGATCACGAGGCGTTCCAGCTGGGTCAGGCGTACCCCAGAGCTCCTGCTCTCCGGCGCGGATGGCATACGCAACGTCTCGCGTGAGCGCGTTGGGAGCAGCCCAATCCCGCTGGATATAAAGTGCAGCGCGTCCAAAATCCCAGTATCCCCACAGCACACCGAACAGGTCACGATGTCCGGGGTCGGCCGCGACGTAGCAGTGCGCGTTTCGAGGGGTCGGCCAGTCCTGAACATGCTTGGACTTGTCCCACTCTGGAACCAGGACGCGCACAGGGTCTCTGACACGTTTGCCATAGTACTCACGCTGACACCTCGCGGAGTTTATACCCCCCGCTTCGCGCAGTGCCTTGGCTTTTTCCTCGGCTGTGATGGCCTCGTTGTCGTCGATCGTGCCGAAGCTGTATGCGTCGCGCAGCATCGCGTCCGGGATGAACACCTGGTCAAAGTCGTGGTCGAGGTCCTCCGGCGCAGTGGACTCGAGAATCAGACGCGCCCACGGCCTGCGCTGGAACTGCGGCAGGAATATGCCTGACACGCTCTCCGCGAGCTCTTTCATGTGCGCAGCTTCGGAGAACACGCCGCCATCGCTGCCCTGACCACGCAGGCGGTCGGGGTCTTTGTCGACGCCTACGAGCTTGATGATGCTGCCATTGGGCAGATACAACCCCTGCTCCATGCCCTCGCTGCTGCCCTTGTACACAGGGCATGTGTCCTCAGGCGCACCCCACGACAGGCGCCGATGCAGCGGGATGACGATGCTCTTGATCTGCTGCTTCTCGGCCGTCGCATACGTGAGCACGGAGCCGGGCCGCCTGATGGCCCACTCGTACAGGATGATGAGGCACATCGCTGTCTTGCCCCAGCGGCGCCCGATGTCGACCACATACACAGAGTCGTACAGCGCATCCACCTCAACGCTGTCTGGCGGGTTCTCCTCCCACGCCTTAATGCGGTCGTAGACGCGCTTCTGGTGCGGATCGAGCTTCCAGCTGAGCTTGCCCTGACGCCAGCACTCGTCCTGCAGCTGTTGGCGGCTGAGTTGGTCAGCGTCGAGCGTGGCGTAGGCGGCTGTCACCGGAAGGTGCAATCCCTTCGCAGGACCATGTGGTGGCAGTCACAGTATTCGTACTCGCGCGGCTCGGGCTTCGGCGTCTCGCACAGCGTCGGCTCTGCCGGCACCGGCACGCCAGCGCCGTACTTGCGTGCGTAGAGCTCGCTCCTGGCCAGGCGCTTCGGCGTCTCGCAGCTGCACACGTGGTACCCGCAGCCTAGGCACGCGTGTCTCTGGAGGCTGTCGTGCGCCGTCTCGTTCCACGGCGACACCAGCGGCTCACCCACAGGCCCATGCACCTTGCGCACGCGCGGCTCGTAGGTCGACTGGCGCCACGCAGCGGCGTTCCATGGCAGGGTGACCTTGTGCTTCATGGTCGGTTCCACGGTGAGTTTGGATCTGGACGTGGCAAGCGCAGGCACGGAGTCGCCCAGCGCCACAGTTCGCGTACTCGCAACACGAAGCCTGCGCGGCACGTGCTGCACGCTATCGTGCCTGGCATCCAGCAGCGGATGCAGCTCACGACGCAGCCCTCGGCGGCGGTCGCGAAGGCTTGGTGACCTCTTGGTCCCAACCGAGATCAGCAGGCGTGAGCGGCTTCTTAGGTGCAGGCGTCGCTGCTTTCTTGGGCAGCCAGCTCAGGAGCCAGTTGCCGAGGCTGGCGATGATGTCGAGCGGGCCGGTCACTTGACGACTCCGACTACCTGCGCGTACCCGTCGAAACTCCACCAAGCGTACCTGAGTACCGGACCTCGCGGGTCGTGCCATCCAGCGAGCTCCAGCTGACCGTCGATGAACGCTCGTCGCTTCATGTGGTTCTCTAAGCTGTCCTTCGGCGGCGAGGGCGCGCTTTCGAGCGCTGCCATAATCTTCGCGCGCGTCAGCCCTGTCACGGCTTCACCCGCATCAGCGCAGCCCACAGCTGCTTGAGCGCTGCCATGCCTTGCTCGGCCATCGGCCCTGCGTCCTGGCCCACAGCGTCAGCGAGCAGCGCTGTGTTGAACGCCACGATCGCTTTGTTGTATGCGTCGAGGCTGGCCTCGCATGGCGGAGTACGTGCTGGACAGCTGACCGCGATTACGTTTCGCGCGCCGTCCAGTCCAGTCGATAGTGCCGGAAGCGTCTGCGCGCAGCCAGACAGGAGCAGCACGCACATGAGCGCTCGAGTCGAGACCGGGCGGCCAGCACCACCCGACAATCCGGCCCCGACTCCAACGCTCACGGCTTGCGCTCTGCGGCACGCTGCTCCGCAAGCAGCTGTTGCGCTTTCTCTGCGTCGACCAGGTAGATGACCCTGGCTGCTTCCTTGACAGCGTCTAGCTTGGCCGGCTCCTCGCGCTGTGAGCCCAGCAGCCGCGCGACCTCGAGTAGAAGGCGTCCAGCAGCTACCTGCGAGCCTGACCCCCGACCCCCACCATTCTCCGTGATGTCCGTGAGCGTAATCAAGACCCGCCCGGCTACGGACTTGGCATAAGCCACGGGGTCCATCTCTGTGGTGGATTCAGGCAGCGCTCGGGGTGGGGCAGACCGCATGCGCCCACCATCAGCGCATAGATCTCGTCTGGCTGCAAGCGTTGCTGACGCTCTTGGCTGACAAACTCTACGTATCCTGTCTTCGTAGCACGTGTACATGTCAGGAAGATAGCCACATGACAGTGTCAGGTTGACGATTGGACGAATGGTCATACAGCTGCACTACCTTTCGTCCGACGCGTATCACCTTGGCTCCGGCCAACGCCAACCCAGAATTCTGCTGGTCGGGTACGGCGCGATGCACACGCGATCGCCCTGGTTGCCAGACAGCACGTCGACGTTGGCTGCGGTGGCTGTTGGGACGCGTGCGAGAAAGCCCACGTGGCCGCTCGCTGGACCGCCCAGGGGCCGCGAGAAGATGATCACGCACCCAACACGCGGGCGCAGCAGCGGAACGCCCCACGCGAGCCAGGAGCGTGCCGCAGCGCTGTCGGTGCCAACTATCTCGCATTGGTTGAAGCACCAGTTCACGAACGCACTGCACCACGGGACGCTATCGGGCGTGTGCGGCCCCAGCGATGTCGCCGCGAAGTACTCCTGCACGCGCTTGTTGTTGTCGGCGCCCGGCTGCTCGTGAACGCCGAGCTCACCCTGTGCGATCGCGTACCACGGCGGTGTCGCTTCCAACGTCATCTGCTCTGTCATCTGGCACCTCGAACCCTCTCGCTTTGCATCGCCCCAATGCAGCCGCGCGGTAGCGCATCTTGCTGCGTCGCACTTCGGTCTCGAGCGTCTCACGGACGGCAGGCACCTTCCGCCAGCGCTCGATGAACGCCGCGATCTTGTCCTTGGTCGCGTCGGTCGGAGCGCGCTTGCCGAGCTCGTACTCGTCCAGCGTGCGGATGCTGACGCCCAGCATCGTGGCCATCGACTGCCGCGTGAGGCCACGCTCGCGGCGCCACTTGCGTAACCGCACAGCAGGCGCCGCAACGCCTCGCGCGAGCAGTTCCTTGCTGCTGTACGTCACGCAAGCACCATCGACAGCACAGCGCCGAACCACACAGCGCCCAGCGTAATCCACAGCACCAAGATGATGTCGATCATGGCTCGCCTCCATTCGTGTTTGCAGCTGTCAGCTGCAGCCTCTTGAGATGTCTCATGCAGCGCCGCGTCAGATGCTCCGCATCCTTCGCCAGCGCCTCTGCCTGCTGGTGCTCGCCCATCACGTAGAACTCACGCTTGGCTCGCATCATCGACAACAAGAGCTCGTGCCACACCCCATACGCAGTGCGCACAGCACGCACGGACAGCGCCTCGTTGCGAACGATGTCGAGAGCGGCGCTCATGGCACGCCTCCGTTCAGCTCTGCAAGCTTGGCCTTGGCTTCTTCCTCGGTCGCATACGGCCCATGCATCTCGTCGGATGACGCGATGCATGCGTCCGGCCAGATGACATCTGCGTTGTCGTGCTCGTAGCTCACGAACGCGTACCAATGACCCAGAACGTCGTTCTTGACCACGCCGCTGCGAACAAGCTTGCGGCTCATGTCTGCCTCTCGATCAGAAACGTCACTCGCAGCCCCTTGCAGCCGTCAGCGTCAACGGCTTGCGCGTACGCCCACTCGAGGTCGCCATCATCGGCGCCGAGCCACTTGGCTATCACGTCCTGCACGTGCTTGAAGCTCGCGGTGTTGTTGTCCGCATCCATCTTGCGCCCGTACCGCTCGAGGCGAATCAGCCGCACGCACGCACCCTTCATGAGCCTGCCTGCAAGCGGCAACACCTGCTCCATGAAGCCTTGCTGTTCCTGCTTGCGGTGGTAGCGCGCGCTCCAGTGCTCGCGCTGGTTGGCCTCGGATACGAGCTGCAGCGGCGTTGTCAGCCGCACCTCGGAATGGTCGCCGAAGTCATACTGCTCGGCGTACAGTGCGAGCATCTTTTGCGTGGTCGGCCTGCGCCGCTTTGCCGCCGTTAGCTGCTTCATGGCTTCACCAGCGGGCCGTGCGCGAGGTTCGCGGCCTGTAGACTCATCTCGTGGCTGTCCTCGACACCGAATCCGTTCTGGTGCAGCTCAGACGAGAACGCATGCAGCCCCGTCAGCGTCGCGTTGTAAGTCGCGTGCCATCGCTCGACGCGTTCACTCTCTCGCTTCCCCTCAGCGCGTAACGCATCGCGCAGGTACCCTTCGAGCATCGGCTTGCTTTGTACGTACTTCCACTCCTCATCGCTCAGGTAGTCAAGGCGTTGCCGTAGTTCCTGTGTGCTCATGTTCGCTCCCCTCTGAGTTTGATTGCGTCGCTGATTTGCTTCTCGCGCTCTGCGCTGTCGTCGCTGACGCGCGCGATGCGCCATTCGCGTCTGTGGTGACTCGTGAGCATCGCGGCGTAGTCCGCGTGCTTTCCGCTCGCGCGCAACATCGCTTCTTCCCACATGGTCGTGCGCAAGCGCCGTTGGTTTTCTGCCTGCGCATCGGACGCGGCGATCACGCGCTCGTGGCGCGCGATGCATGCGGCCTTGAAGCGCTCCTTCGCCGCATCGGTGTCGCGCGGGTCGTTGGGTTTGAACGCTTCCCAGTCGACCGGCGGACCGATGCGCGGATGGTCCAGCGGCATGAGCGTGTCGAGGTCGTTGAAAATCTGGACGGCTAGCGGCGTCTTGTCGCCTTGGACCAGAGACCTGAAGCTCTGCATCGAGAGCACTTGGTTCAACTGCGACGGGTCTTTGTGGCTCGTGGTCATTCAGCAGCCTCCAATCTGGGGATGCGGGCCTCGAGCTCGGCCAGCTTGCACTCGACCGTGTACCGCTCGCTCGGGTCAGAACACTTGGCGAGCGCGGCTCGCGCGTCCTTGCGCTCGGCGTATGCGCGCTCGAGCGTTCCTCGACTGACCTTGGGACCCTGGTAGTTCGCCGGGCGTCCGCCACGGTCGGCTGACTTGCCGCCAGGCGTCTGGCCGGCGCTGTAGAGCGCCCAGTAGTCGACGATGTGCTGAGGGGTTACGAACCCACGTGTCTTCGAATCGGCGACCACACGCGCCAACGTCGTGGCGGCAATCGCCCAATCTGCCTCGGGGTAGCGGCTGATGGTCGCTAGCGGCGCCTGCCACTTGCCGCCATGGTCGAAGTCGAGGCCGAGGCCGGGAGGGATGGCGTTGAGCCGAGCACGCCCTCTCGATGCCTGCGCTCGAATCGGATCACCAACCTCGACGCAGCCGCCGCCGCTCTCGCGCGCGTTCGAAGAGGCTGCAGTGGTAGAGAGATTTAAAGAGTTCTCAGAAGAAGAGAGAGAAGAAGATCGGGACGGGAAGGAAGAAGAGTGACGCGATGTGACGCCGCGTGACGGTTGTGTCACTGACTGTGACTTGACAGTCACGTCCAGTGACTCCGGCGTCACGTTTTGTGACGCGCGCTTCTCTCGCGATACCTTTGCACGCTGTTTGTCCGACATCGGACACTCCTGCGCCTCGAGGAAGTTCGGGAAGCGCAGACGCGTGCCTTCGTGGACGATGACGCCGAGGGCGAGCATCTTGCTCACGCCGCGCTCGGCGACGTCCGGCGGAGCGCCCGTGTGCATCGCACAGGCCTCGGCCGGCTCCATGTCCTGGATGTCCAGCACGCCCGCCCGATCGACCACACGCAGCAGGTGGAGCAGCATGCATTGGCCGTCCCAAAGCAGCCGGCGCCAGGTCGTGGTGTTGCGCGTGAACAGGCGCACGTAGCGCTCGTTAGGCCAGTCCATTGAGCGCCTCCGCCTCTCTCCGCTGCTCCGCGAGAACCTGTCGCCGGCGAGCCTTCAGGCGCTCGCGGCAACGGGCTCCGCAGTAGATTTGTTGCGGCAGGCAACGAAGGAACCCCTTGCCGCACGACTCGCACGTGACGTGCTGCTGGATGGCCTCGATTTGCTCCACCACAGCACGCGCTACGTCGAGCGCATCCGGTCGCTGCGCGAGCAGCACCTTGACCATGTCCTGCGCGTATTGCTCGGTGGAGACCATGGTCAGCTCAGCAGTGAGGGCTGCAGGTCAGCCGCGGTCATCGTCTCGGTCTCGACGATTTCGCCAGTGTCGTCGCGGTACATGCGCCAAATCTTCGCGGCGTAGTCTCCGACCCAGCGGCACTCTGTGATGCGCGGCTCGGCGTGCTCCTCGACAATGGTTGCGAGCCGGCGCTGTTCTGCGGTGAGCGCTTCGAGCTCGGCCTTGAACTTCGCTGCCGCCGCAGTCTTGCGATCGGTCAGGTCATCGAGCAGGTCAACCTGCTTCGCGAGCTGTTCGCTGCGCGCGGTGAACTCTTCGGATGTGAGACTGCACTTCAGGAGACGCGTTTGCTTCGGTCGTTCCATGGCGTTGTGTCCTTTGCTTCGTGGAAAGGGCGTGGCGCGCCGTCCTGCCCAAGTGCGGGTCAGCAACAGTCAGGCGGACGGCGGGCGCCACGCGGGCAGCAGCGAGGGGGGATTCGCTACGCCCGAAGCAAGACGCGTCGACGGCTCCGACTGGGAGCCTCTTACCGACCGACGCGCCCTGCTTCCGACGTCGAAACCTGAGAATACAGACGTAACCAGAAAGTATGACATTTGTCTTACACTGTAGTCGATAGTGCTTGACCACAATCAGTGGTCCGTGCACTTGTCGGGTTATCCCGCACGCCGCACCCACTCCTCGGAGTTGATGCCGGTCTCTCGTTCGATCGCGAAGGCGAGGCTGAGTCCAGGCGTACGGTTCCCCAGCTCGATGGCGGACACCGATGCAGCAGAACAGCCCAGAATCTCAGCTAACGCTTCGCACGACAGGCCGCGCTTCAGGCGCAGTTCCCGCAGTCGGGTTTGAGGCTTCGCTTTTGCCATCACCCCTATCATCTACAATAGTAGACGACGCTGGTCAACACATCTGTAGTCGAAAAATGCGCGACCGTTTTCGGATGGGAAAAGCCATCAACGTCGCGGGGCCTACGCGCGAACGTATCCGCTTCACCTACCTGCTTGTTCAGTTGGAACGTAAGGGGATAGGTCAGGCGGAACTTTCACGCCGTACAGGCATGACGAAGTCCTACATAAATGCTCTACGTAACCCGGAACGAGGTAGAAACTTGGGCATCGGGGCTGAGATAGTCCGGCTCATGCAAGAGGGGATTGGCCTAGACCCGCGTTACTTCTATGACAACTACGAGGGTGAGCGTCCTTACGAGCTCTACCTTCTCGACGGCAAGCGCGAGCAACGCCGGGTGGAGGAGTTGGCCGCAGCCTTCTCTAACCTTTCGGTCGAAGTCGCTAACTTGCGTTCGGATGTTGCACAGCGGAGCGCGGACCATGCCAAGGAAGTTGCCGAGCTCACAAGGCAGCTTGCTGAAGCGCGCGGTCCGCGTCCGGTACCACCGTCACCACCCACGAAGGGCCGTCCCAAGGGGCCAGCCTTCACGCGCTAGCCTTTCAGCGCACGCACTGGAACGTCCACCAGCAGTTTCCCCGGCTGTCACAGGTGCACACGGGCTGCATTGAGCTGCAGCCAACCGGCGGGATAGGTGGGATCGGCGGGATGCCGCACGACCCAGCATAAGCGCGTTGCGGAGCTGTCACCGCAGCGACCGTCAGCAGAACCAGCAGACTGAGAGCACGAACCATGGGCGCCTCCACTTTCGGGTTGAGGCGCCCATTTTGCGTTCAGAAGACGAAATCGTCCAAATCGTCTACATTTGTGTTGACGACGATCGCAGCGTCTACTATTGTAGCTGGTAGATGGAGGGTCGGGACATGGACGGACAACACCTGGAACTGCGTGGTTGGGAAGGCAACACGCTGACGCTCGAGCAGGCGAAGCAGGCCGGCCGGAACGCGGCGTGGAAGGCGTGGAACCATCGGCTGGACTACTGCGAGTCCGCGTGCGACGCGCACCTCGCTGACGCGTACCAAGCGCTCGAGCTGTACGTGACGCTCGAGGGCGCCGAGGGTATGGCGCCGCACACGCTGCTCGCAGACGCGTTCTGCGACGCGTACGACGAGGAGATTGAACTGCAGGCGCGGAGGTTCGAGCGATGAGCCGGCCGACGCAAGAGCAGGTCGACGCCGCGATCGAGCACTACCACGAAGAATCGCAGTGTGCGATCGAGCGCGGTTGCGCGGCAGTGCTCGCTGACGAGGTCCGCGCGCTCCGCAATGAGCTCGAGTACGAGCGCAACCTGCGTGCTGCTCTCGAGCGGCAGATTGGCGAGCTGAGCATGCAACTGGTGGCGTCAGAAAAGGTGCTGCCATGAGCTCGCTGCTGCGATGCCCGTGCGGCGGTGTGCCGGATGTCGAGAACGTGCTGCTCGGCGGCTGGGACGGCCCTTGGGTCATCCACTGCCCTGACTGCTACGACGGCGCGCCCGATGGCAAGCGCCAGGCGGTGACGAGCTTCAAGGCCTTCGAGGACGCCGAAGAGGCTTGGAACGAACTGGTCACGGACGAGATGGAGGCAAGCCATGTCGCTTGAGCAACAACTGCAGGCGAGCATCGATATCATCGAGCTGCGCAAGCGCGACAGCGCGACGCTGGCAGCCGTCATCAAGGCTGCACAGGCCGAACTGCAAGCGCGCAAGGCCAAGCTGCGCAGCGACGTCGCCGAGCTCGCGAAGCAGAAGAAGCTGCTGCAGCGGCAAGCGGCGGAGCTGTCCAGCGCTGGTTACCGCGTGCGTGCGCGTGTCGCCGGGAAAGACAAGGGTACCAAGCGCGGGCCGAGGCTCGTCATGGCTCCGCCGCCGACGCACTTCTGCGACTTCGAGGACTGCGACGTCACAGTCCCCATGCTCCACGAGCTGTGCCCGGCGCACAAGGCATACAACGCCGCGCAGCTGACCATGCTCGACCAAGCCGCCGACGATGCCGAGTGCGCTGACGCTGATGCGCGTGACGACTACGAACGACAGAACGCCGCGAGAGGGAACGAACCATGACCAAGGAAGAGTTGTTGGAGTCGTACGATTGGGAGCACGCATTCTACGAGGCGAACCAACGCCGCGATGCTGTTGGCGAGTATCCGCCGTCCTCTGCGGGGTTCACGCGCGAGGACGTCGCCGACATTCTCTACTCCGACGAAGGCGAGAACGACGGCGCACCGTGGATCGGCGTGTTCCGGCTGAACGATGGTCGGTTCCTCTACGTGACCGCCGGCTGCGACTACACGGGCTGGGATTGCCAGGCCAGCGGCAGCTCCGCTGTGGCCTCGACGCTCGAACAACTCATCCGCTTCGGCTTGGTCGACCAGGACCGCAAGCGCTTCGGACTCACGCTCGAGGAGACGCCATGAACCAGGCACTTGCAAAGACCGCGAGCAGCAGCATCGCCAAGGACGACGGCGCGTACTTCTCGCGCACGCAAATCGACACCATCAAGTCGGTGCTCTGCCGCGGCATCACCGACGCCGAGCTCAACCTGTTCAGCGAGGTTTGCAAGAAGACGGGCCTCGACCCGTTCGCCAAACAAATCTACCCAATCAAGCGCTCGCAGTGGGACGCCGAGGCTCGGCAGAAAGTCGACAAGCTCACCATCCAGACCGGCATCGACGGCTATCGCCTGATCGCCGAGCGCACCGGGAAGTACCAGGGCCAAGCACCGTTCCAGTGGTGCGGCGAGGACGGCGTATGGGTCGACGTGTGGACGCGCTCGGAGCCGCCAGTGGCGGCAAGGGCTACCGTGTTCCGCGAAGGGTTCGTGCAGCCTCTGGTACGCGTCGCGCGCTGGGGCGCGTACGTCCAGACCAAGAACGACGGCAAGCCCGTGCACATGTGGGCGACGTCGGGGCCAGAGCAACTCGCGAAGTGCGCCGAGGCACTCGCGCTGCGCACGGCGTTCCCGCAAGAGCTGTCAGGCTTGTACACGGCCGAGGAGATGGGGCAGGCCGACAACGAGCCTGTGCGCGCATCGGTCGTCTCGCGGGCGCCTGCGAACGCGCTGCCGGCAGCGAACAAGCCTGCCAGCGTGCCGCCGCCGCCACCAGTTGCCGAGGCGCCGAAGGACATCCCGCGCTTCCAGTGGAAGGCATCGGCTGAATGGAACGGGCGGCTGCTCACCGACGCGCCCACCGACGTGCTCATCGAGTACAGCGACTACTTGGCCGCTGTCGTGCACGAGCGCAAGGGCACCAAGCCGGCAGCGCAAGCCGCTGAGCGCCTGCAAGAGGCAGAGGCCGAGATTTCGCTGCGGCTCGAGGCTGAGCGCCAGCCAGAGCGCAAGACAGTCGACATCGGCGCAGCGCTGCAGAACGTCATCGATGACCGCACCGACGATGCAAAGGGCAGCTGGCTCGATCCGGAGGCGACATGACCGAGGAAGAAGCGGCAGACATTCTCGAATCGCTGGTACCAGCGCTGCCGCTCGCTGTGAGCAGCGCGGAGGCAATGGGCGCGTGCGCTTTGCGCACCGTATCCGAACTGAAGGCCAAGCTGGCGCGGGTGGAGGCGGCAGGCAAAGCCATGCTGGCTTTCTACGACGACTTTGATGAGGAGACCTACCCGGAAGACATCGAGCCTGAACAAGAATGGCAGTCGCTTGTCGAAGGCGTCCGCGCCGCGCTCGCGGACCCGAACGGAGACAAGCCGTGAGCGCGTCCGAAATCCGCAACGCGACCATCAAGAGCACGATGCTCGGCATCGAGGACCACGGCATCATGACCTTCTACGTCCATCTGGACTACGGGGGCGTGCAGCAGGGCTTCGGGGGCTGGGCGTTGGACGACAAGCCTGCTGGACGCAGCAACAAGCGGCCGGGCACCGCGTTCGGGATGGAGTGCCTGATACGCATCCTCCGCGTGCTGCGCGCTGATACGTGGGAAAGCCTGCGCGGCAAGCCGTGCCGAGCGCGCATCGAAGGCGGCCTGGTCAAGTCGATCGGGCATTGCCTGAACGATGAATGGTGGGAGCTGCCGGAGGTCCAGCCGTGATGCTGCAAGACGCGCTGGACATGCTGACGACGTTGGTGATGGGCGCACTCGTCGTCAGCGAGATTGCGAGGCTGCGGGGATGACGCAGGTCGAGCACATCGAGGAACTCGAGGCGATGTGGCGCGCCATGGGCGAGCGCATCAAGAAGCTGCGCGCGGAAGCTGAGAACGCGCCCAAGCCTGTGGTAGACCGGGCGCCACCGCCCGAGGCGTTCGCGCGGGTCGCGGCACTGCGCCGCAGGAGAGGGCACGCTCATGGCGCGTGAGGCAACGGGCACGATCAAGTGGCAGCGGGGCAAGTGCGTTGCTCGACTGCGAGGCGAATACCTCGGCAGCTGGGCCAGCGAGCAGGAGGCACGCGACGCCATCAAAGCTGCGCAGGCGCTGAGCGATGGCAAAGAGCCCGACGTCCTGCGCATCTACGCCAACGCGTGGATGGATGCGCGCGAGCTCGCCGGCGACATCCGCGACATCAAAGGCGAGCGCAGCGTGTTGCGCTGCCACATCCTGACAGCCAAGTTCGCGGACTGGCCGATGCGCCGCGTGCGCCCCGTCGACATCGACGATTGGATTACCAAGCTGTCGCAGACCGAAGCGTTGCGCACCGACCGCCGCAAGGTCGATGGCGTCTGGGTCTGCAAGAACATCCCCGCGGGCAGACTCATCTCGAAGGACACGCTCAAGCACGCGCGTCGCCTCATGGGCGACATCTTCGCCGACGCGCTGCGGCGCGGGAAGGTTGCGCTCAACCCCGTTCGCGATTCGCGAATCCCGAAAATGGCGCGGCCGCGCGAGGAAGAAGACGAGTGGACGTTCCTGCAGCCGAGCGAGATTCGAACGCTGTTCGCCAAGATCGAGAAAGCCAAGCGCGCGGGCTTCTACCGCGCTGCCTACGCCGTCGCCATCTACGGCGGCCTGCGACAGGGTGAGATTTGGGGGCTGCGCTGGAAGGACATCAAGGACAACCACATCAACGTGCGGTTCGACTTGGCCCTCGCGGTGAAGGCTGAGAGCTCTCACAGGCCCGTGCCGATGCTGCCGGCGCTCCGAGCTGCGCTCGATGCGTGGCGCCGCCACGGAGGCGCTACGAAGGCGCACGGCCTGGTGTTCCCGGCTGACGGCGGCGGCAAGCACACGAAGACTGGTCACCACGCGCGCGGCTACGATGCCAACTGGGCGACGCAGTGGCGCGCGAAGGTCGGTTGCCCGAAGCACGTGCGTTTCCACGACTTGCGGCACACGTGCGGCTCGCACCTGGTCATGGGTACGTGGGGCATGCAGCTCTCGCTGCTCGAGGTGCGCGACTGGCTCGGACACGCGGACATTCAGACCACGCAACGATATGCGCACCTTGCGCCGGGCTCGCTGCAGGCGAGGGTGCGGGAGATGGAGGAGAAAGGGCGATGACCGAGAAGATTTGCCGATGCAGCATCTGTCGCAAGAAGCACAAGCCGCCTCCGGCACCGAAGCAGAAGCGCCGACCGTCCACTGAGCTTGACCGTGTCTGCCATGTTCTCAGCGATGCGCGCCAGCGCTGCGAAAACCCCTACCGAGTCAGCTACAAGTACTACGGCGGCCGAGGCATCGTGTTTTTCGAAGGATGGCGCGGCCTGGACGGGGCGCGAGCGTTTCTCGACCACATCGGCCCGCGCCCGACGCCGGAACACACGCTCGATCGCATCAACAACGATGGCAACTACGAGCCTGGAAACGTGCGCTGGGCGACGCGTAAAGAGCAGGCGCAAAACCGCCGGAGACCGAGCGTCATTAGGGAAAATAAGTGGAACGCGCTCCGCGCGGAGCGGCTTCGCAGGTCTGCAGATCTGTTGAAAACCGAAACGGTTACTGTTAGTTGAGAGTCACTGCGCGATTAGCTCAGCTGGATAGAGCGCTGGCCTCCGGAGCCATAGCAGCACTCCAAAGACTTCGTACAGTTACCCGCGTGGTTCCACTTTGTTCCCGATTGGAGGGATGAGCATGACCAACCCGTTTTACAGAACGCAGCAATGCCTGTGCGGGCACTTCGAGTCGTGCAAGTACTGCAGTCCGTATTGGACAGAAGGTGAGACCGGTGATGACGCGGCAGCGTCGACACGCAGTATCGACGCTGCCGAGTGGAAGAAGCGGGCATCTGCGGCGCAGGCCGAGTCAGCTGCTTACCGAGCCATTATCGAGCGCGTGCGGGCGCTGCTGACGAAGGCCGAGCAGGACGGGGCCGCTTTGCGCGCTGACGACTTCGGACGGCTGTACGCAGCCATCAAGAAAGCGCTGGGAGAATGACGAGGCCGACTAAAGATGACGTCGAGCGGGCGCTGGCGCTCGGAGTGCCGTCTCCATACAGCGCTGACTTCGCCCAACACTACGCCGTGCTCGCTGCCGAGGTTGTCTCCCTTCGGGAGGAGTTGGCAGCCTCTCAGGACACCGTCGCCAAAGCTGTGGCGTGGCTCAAGGAGCTCGAGGAGAAGCTCGCGGCGCAGACCGAGCTGGTGACGCTGCACAAGCTCGATGCTGCCAAGCTTCGGGAGGAACTGAAGGACGCCTGTTCACTTGTGGTGGCGCGTGTCGACATGGTCTACCCACGCTACTCGAGCGAGGCGGTGGATGCGCTGCTACGCGCCATGGACAACGATGCCTTCGGGTTTGGCCATGGCGTGGTGGCTGATGCGCTTGAAGCGGTCCGCGCTTCACGGGAGCCGCCGCTCAAATAGACTTCGCGATCGGCCATGGTGGCGAATCGCAGGGCAGCGCGCGTAACACATCGGTGTGAGCAACGCGCGCTGCCTATTCCTTCGGTGGGAACTTGCTTTTCCATCCAGGACGCGTGTCGTGCACGTCCTCGTCGCGCTCCTCGATGCGAGTGGGCGGGCTGCCGCGGTGCCAGCGCGCGTACCGCTCGCCCAGCGCGATGCCCTCCGCGATGGCCGAGCTCGCGATGCCGCGAATCTTCTCGATGGTCGCCGGG
>Ga0247694_1000125_pt1 | contig 24283 bp, 19 predicted proteins | sample CNK35_metaG_FD_182736 | JGI IMG/M metagenome (GOLD analysis project Ga0247694, IMG submission 182736) | Soil microbial communities from Purdue University Martell Research Forest, Indiana, United States - CNK35 | ecosystem: Environmental > Terrestrial > Soil > Temperate forest > Bulk soil...
GCCCTCTGGATCGGGCGCTGAGTATTCAGTTGGACTATTACATTCAGACCACATCAAAAAGAGGATCGACGACTTGCGAAAGGAATTCGATTACGTGTTGGTTGACGCGCCGGCGCTAAATTTTTATTCGGAAGGCATGGCGCTCGGCCAATTTGCGGACGGACTAGTGCTGGTACTGCAGGCGAACTCGACACGACGCGACGCGACTGCGCAGATTGCGGCACGTTTGCAATTCTCGCAGGTGAACATTCTGGGGGCAGTCTTAAACAAGCGGAGGTTTCCGATTCCGAACTTCCTTTACCGGCGGCTGTAAATAAGCCGGTCGACTAACGGTTTGGCCCAGACCCGAAAGAATCTAGGACCGAGTTTGTCGTTGTGACTCGGGCAGGCGGAATCTTGCCATTGGTTCGCGACAAGGTCTCGCCATGATCTTCCCCAGCTAGTTTGCTTCCTGTGACTGAGAATGGCGGAGCCTTGTCTGATGACTGAAAATCTGTATCAAGATTGCCAAGCTTCGATCAACGCAAGTGCAGTCAACCCAGATGCTCGTTGGTACGCGGTACAAACGGCGCCGCGCCATGAAAAGAAGGTTGCGTTGGAGTTGGCGGAAAAGGGCATCGAGTGTTTCTTGCCGACAATATCCGAAGTCAGGCAATGGAGCGATCGGCGACGCGTCATCGTAGAACCGCTATTCGCCGGATATGTGTTTACCTGGTTCGTGCCTATATCTTCGAACCGAATTGCCCTGCTCCGCACGAAGGGCGTGGTTGGACTGGTGGGTATGCGCGGGGCTGGGACGCCAATCCCTGAAAACGAAATCTTTTCGATTCGCTTGCTGCTGGAATCCCGTTCTCAGTTCGCGCCGCACCCCTTTCTGAACGTGGGGCAGCGCGTGCGAGTTCGCGGCGGGTCGCTGGACGGACTGGAAGGAATTTTGCAGTCTGTCAAAGGCGACCAGAGTCTGATCGTTTCCGTTGAATTGATTCAGAGATCTGTTTCGCTGACGATCTCGGGGTACGTTGTCGAGCCTGTCTTGGCTTCAAACACGACAGATCCGGCCTTCTGCTGTGTGCAAACCTAGCTAGTCCCAGAATCCGCCCGGTCACGACTAAATCCACCATTCGAGAGAATGCATGAGCGCCTTGCATCGCAAGTTGCTGCTGATTTTTCTAAAGGTCGGAGATCTTGTGTTGGCAACACTGGCTTACGGGCTCTCGACGTTTCTGCTGGTGAACTTCGGCACGGGATCGACGTTCTCCAACTTTTTGTCCATGCGAATCAAGCTGGCCAATTTTTTGGTTTTCGGCGTTGTGCTTCTCTCTTGGCATCTCATCTATTCGCTTTGCCATCTGTATGAATCGAAACGATTGTATACGGCGAGTGAAGTGATGCTCGAAGCGCAGAAGGCGACAGGGCTTGCGACTGGCTGTTTGTTGGTGATCGCTACAGCATTCAAGATAAGGATGGTTACATTTCCGTTTGTGCTGCTTTTTGGGGCGATCAATTCACTGGCGTTGCTGTCGAGCCGCGCTCTTCTGCGCGGATTCCTGAGCGGACTCCGGAAGCGTGGCCGCAATCTGCGTCACATCGTAATTATTGGCACGAACGCCAGAGCCGTGGAGTTTGCGCGGCGCTTGCGTGCGAAACCGGAATGGGGTTACCGCTGCCTCGGCTTTGTGGATGAGCAGTGGAACGGCCTTAGCGACTTTAACCGCTCCGGAGAGACACTCGCTGGCACTTTTGAACGCTTCGCTGAGTTCCTCCGTAGCAATGTCGTAGACGAAGTTGCGATCTATCTTCCACTGCGTTCCCATCATGCGCAGGCGTCTGCGGCCGCGTCCTTGTGCGCGCAGCACGGGATTACAGTCCGTTACGATTCCGACGTTTTCGGGATAAGCAAGAAGGGGCCTGCGATTGAAGAGTTTGATGCCGATCCCTATTTTGTGCACTCTTCTGAGAATCGTCACGGATGGCCGTTTGTCCTCAAACGTGTGTTCGATATTTGCGGTTCGTTCGTGCTGCTATTGCTTTTGCTGCCCGTGCTGCTGATTGTTGCGTGTCTCATTAAGCTGACTTCTCCGGGTACTGTCTTTTTTTTCCAGGAACGAATTGGAACAAACAAGCGGCGATTTCATATGTGGAAGTTCCGCACGATGGTGGTTGGTGCAGAGCGATTGTTGCCGCAACTGACAACGAAAAATGAAGCATCTGGTCCGGTGTTCAAGATCAAGGACGATCCGAGAATTACACGAGTCGGAAGATTTTTGCGCCGCAGCAGCATCGATGAATTGCCGCAACTGTTCAATGTGCTGAAGGGCGACATGAGTCTTGTTGGTCCGAGGCCACTTCCGGTACGGGATTTCGACGGGTTCAATGAGGACTGGCAACGGAGGCGATTCAGTGTGCGACCCGGCATTACCTGCCTATGGCAGGTGCAAGGTCGCAGTTCGATTGGATTCGAGCAGTGGATGGAGCTCGATCTGAAATATTTGGATGAATGGTCTCTGTGGCTCGACCTGAAGATTCTCGCGATGACCATTCCGGCCGTGGTCAGGGGATCGGGAGCCGCCTAGATCGAACTTCGGGCGAGTTTTTGCACGGTTTGCAGTCCGGCTCGTAGGAACGTCCATAGGAGGGAAAATGCGGATCGCGGTAATTGGATCGGGGTATGTGGGGTTAGTTTCTGCAGCGTGCTTCGCCGAAATCGGTCATGAAGTGATTTCGGTAGACAATGATGCCGACAAGATCGCGCGTCTGGAACGCGGAGAAGTGCCGATCCACGAGCATTACCTGCCACAGCTTATCAAACGTCATCATCGGAAACGGCTGCATTTTTCGACGGTGATCGCCGAAGCCGTGCGGGCTTCCGAGGCGATTTTCATCACCGTGGGCACTCCGGCGTCAGAAACAGGAGAAGCGGATCTGTCTTTCGTGGAAGCAGTTGCCAGCCAGATTGCGTCGGCGATTGATGGACGAAAGGTGGTCATCGAAAAGAGCACGGTGCCGGTGCGGACTTGCGAATCCCTGAGAAAGACACTGCTTCTGAACGGCGCCACGCCGGATTCCTTTTTTGTGGCTTCGAATCCCGAATTTCTCCGGGAAGGGACCGCGGTGCTCGATTTTCTCTATCCGGACCGCATCGTGGCGGGAGTCGATGACGCGTTCAGCAGTTCCGTACTGCAGGAAATCTACGCGCCACTTACTTCAGGAAGCTACTACCGTGGCAAGAATGTCGTGGAAGGACGTGCCAGAGCTGCTTCAAAAGCTCGACTGATTCTTACCAATGCCAAAAGCGCCGAGCTGATTAAACACGCGTCCAACGCGTTCCTTGCGATGAAAATATCTTTCATCAACGCAGTTGCCAACATTTCAGAAGCGGTCGGTGCGGATGTCACGGAAGTGTGCGCCGGAGTTGGCTCCGATAAACGTATCGGGCCCAGTTTTCTCAACGCCGGAATCGGCTACGGTGGATCGTGTTTCCCCAAAGACGTCCGAGCTTTCCATACGGTGGCAACCAAATACGGCTACGACTTCAACCTCCTGACGGAAGTGATGAAGATCAATGAGGAGCAACGACGCCGATTTTTGCAGAAAGTGCGAAGCGCGCTGTGGACCCTGCGTGGGAAAAAATTGGCCGCACTCGGTCTCGCATTCAAGGGAGGAACCGATGACGTGCGGGAATCGCCTGCGATCGCAATCATCGAAGCCCTAACAAAGGAAGGCGCTCAGATCAATGCATATGACCCGGTTGCCACGCCAAAAGCAAAGGCGCAACTGACGGCCAGCCAAGTCAACTTCGCGAGTGACCCTTACCTAGCGGCGACGGATTGCGATGCATTGCTGATCCTGACGGAATGGAAAGAGTTCGCTGAACTGGATTTGCCCCGCATTCGCGGCCTCCTCAAGTTTCCCATCGTTGTCGACGGACGCAATCTGTATGAACCCAAGCAGGTCGCGGACGCCGGCCTGGTGTACTACAGCATTGGAAGGGCCGTCGGCGCTCCACTCTCGGCCACGTCTGCCGCGAATGTGCATCCTGAATCGCAGCTCGATCTCGCGGCAATTATGGAACTTCGACGACAGGCTATTACCGCTGCCTAGGGTTCGGCTCCCGAGGATCTGGGAAAATCCATGAAGATCGTTTTCGTTCACAACACCTACCGGCAACGCGGCGGAGAAGATATTGTTGTCGCAGCTGAAAGCGCTCTGCTCGAACGCAACGGCCATAAGGTCGTCCGGTATTTGCGAAGCAATGATGAGATTTCATCGTTGTCTCGAGCGCAGCAGTTGCTGCTGGTTAAGGACATTGTCCACTCTGAGAAAAGCAAGCATGAACTGTTTGCGTTGCTTCAAACGGAAAAACCCGACGTAGTTCACGTTCACAACACGTTCATGATGATCTCGCCGTCTGTCTATGAAGCATGCCGAGATGCGGGCATTCCTGTGGTGCAGACGCTGCACAACTACAGACTCCTTTGTCCCGGATCGACGTTGTCCCGCGACGGCCATGTTTGCGAAGAATGCATTGATGACGGTCTTTGGCGCAGCGTTTGGCACGGTTGTTACCGAGATTCACGACTCCTGTCAGCGGCGGTCGCATTCATGCTGAAGGTGCACCGGAGCAATCGGACGTGGGAGCGGTTACTTCACAGCTATGTGGCGCTGACTAATTTTGCGCGAGAAAAATTCATCCAGGGTGGATTGCCATCTTCGACGATCCACGTGAAACCCAATTTTCTGGAGGCCGATCCCGGTGAGCGGTCTTCTGGCGGCCGAGCGTTTCTCTTTGTTGGCAGACTGTCTGCCGAGAAGGGTGTCGGGACCCTGCTTGACGCCTGGCAACAGTTGTCTCATTCCATTCCGCTGGTGATCGTCGGCGACGGGCCACTTCGACGATCGCTGGAAACAACGGTCGCGGCGAAGCGTCTCTCGAATATTACGTTCACTGGATGGTTGAGCACGTCAGAGGTTTACGTGGCCATCAAAAACGCAGCGGCTTTGATTATTCCGAGCGTTTGCTATGAGGGATTTCCAATGACACTGGTGGAAGCGTTTGCGTGTGGCACACCGGTAATCGGATCCGGCCTCGGTAGCATCCAGGAGATCGTCACCGAGGGACGAAACGGTCTGCACTTCGCAGCGGGCAACTCACGCGACCTGGCGAGCAAAGTGGAGTGGGCCTGGGCGCGTCCCGCAGTGCTCGAGGCCATGGGACACGCCGGCCGAAATGACTTCGAGCAACTCTACTCAGCAGAGACGAATTACAAACGTCTGCTGCAAATTTATGAAAAGACGGTCTCTCGCGCTGCAAATTAGGACGATCGGTACAGCAGAATCTGCAGGCAATTCATGATCAAAACATCGAACGCTGGGGGAGTGCATGCGCAACGCAGGGAGACGCAGTATTCTTGGCGTTTTAATTAACGCCGTTGACATGGACTGGGCGGCCGAGGCGGTAATCCAGGCGGCCCACGACGGACGTCGGATGAGCATCTCCGCGCTTGCTGTGCACGGGTTGATGACTGGCGCCGTTGATCGCGAGCAAAAATTCCGCCTCAATCAGTTTGACATGCTCGTCCCTGATGGGCAGCCGGTTCGGTGGGCGCTCAACTGGCTTCATCGCGCTGGTCTCTCGCAACGCGTGTACGGGCCCCGACTTACCCTTCGACTCTGCGAACGGGCCGCCGCGGAACGATTACCGGTTTATTTTTACGGAAGCACTCCAGACGTTCTGCAGTCGCTGACGGCAAATCTGGCGTTGCAATTTCCCGGATTGATGATCGCTGGTGCAGAGCCTTCAAAATTCCGGCAGTTGTCGCAGACGGAAAAGCAAGATATCGCACGGCGAATTGCATCGTCTGGCGCCTCCATTGTCTTCGTTGGACTTGGTTGCCCGCGGCAGGAAATCTTTGTGTATGAATTCAGAAGCCTGCTCGACATGCCGGTATTGGCTGTTGGCGCCGCATTTCCGTTCATTGCGGGCACGGTTAGGCAGGCGCCGCACTGGATGCAAGAAGCCGGTCTCGAATGGCTGTTCCGGCTTTGCGCGGAGCCGGGGCGGCTGTGGCGAAGATATCTGTTTTTGAATCCCTTCTACTTATTTCTCATCGCCCTGCAGCGCCTGGGACTTTCGCAATTCTCAACAAAGGGTGAGCGGCCGCAGCGCGAGCTGCTTTTCGGCTAGGTTCCCTTCCCATGAAATTTCCCAAAACCACTCTAGCTCGCAACACGATCTGGATGACCATCGGCCAGGGATTCCGGCTGATCATTCAGGCGCTGTACTTCGTCGAGATCGCCAGGTCGCTCGGCGTGCGCAATTACGGGGCTTTCCTTGGTGTCGTGGCGCTGGTCGGAATTGTTTATCCGTTCGGATCGCTGGGCAGTGGGAATCTGTTGGTGAAGAACGTGGCGCGGGATCGGACTCTATTCCCTGTGTATTGGGGTCGCGCCATAGCAGTTACGGTAACGTTCGGTTCGGTACTAATCGTCACGGTTATCGCAATCTCTCGCTTTGCGTTGCCCGCAGAAATTCCCGTTCTGTTGGTGGTCATGGTTGCTATCTCGGACATTCTGGGGCTCAACCTTATCACTCAAGCGGGCCAGGCATTCCAGGCATTCGAGCTTTTGCGCTGGACAGCGATGATCAATGTGTCGATGAGCGCGGGCCGGCTTTTAGGCGCATTGATTCTCATCGCAATTTATCGCCATCCTTCCGCGTTCCAGTGGGGGTTCATCTATCTCGGTTGCACAGTAGTAGTCGCGAGTATTTCAGCGATGCTCGTCCGTTGGCGACTGGGTAGGCTTCGATTTGAGTGGCGCTTCCTTCGGGGCGAACTCCGCGAGGGACTCTATTTCTCTGCGAGCCAAAGTTCACAAACGATCTACAACGATATTGACAAGACGATGCTCGCGAGGTTGAGCACGTTAGACGCCGCCGGAGTATATGGAGCGGCCTATCGTTTGATCGACGTCAGTTTCACGCCGATTTCGGCGGTTCTTTGGTCAGCCTATCCAAATTTCTTTCGAGCCGGTGCGCACGGCATCTCCTCGAGTCTGGCGTATGCGAAGCCGCTCATGCGGCGCGCACTAATTTACTCGGGAGCGGTTTTTTGCTTGCTGCTGATTTCATCGGGCATCGTGCCCCTCATCTTAGGTCGGGAGTATGTTGCAACGGCCGCCTCGCTCCGCTGGCTGGCAATTCTGCCCGTCCTCAAGGCGCTGCATTATTTTTACTCGGACACGCTTACCAGCGCTGGGTATCAAGGGGTTCGGACCGCAGTGCAGGCTGCTGTGGCGGCGTTCAATGTGCTGCTCAATCTGTGGCTCATCCCGGCGTATTCCTGGCGCGGCGCGGCCTGGTCGAGCATTGCCTCTGACACTGTCTTGTTACTCGGCGTCAGCGGAGCGGTATTCGTGCTTTCGCGGTCTTCCGGCCGCCATTCCAACTTGAGTCTGTCGGCTCCGGAACACACGCGTGGGATATCGACTGTAGCCATTTCACGAGATTTCAAATCCAACGAGCCTTCTGTGGAATCGGCCGATGTTTATTGAAAAGTCGAAAGAAGGGGTCTTCTTGGCGGTTGTCGCCTTCGTGCTGACTGGCGCACTATGGCGCGCATTCAGTGGAAGTGCTGACCCGTCGCTCGACGGTGACACTCGCACGCAAGTGATTCTCGCCGTACTGTACGGCGGCGTTCTGCTGTTGGCAGTGACGACATTCCGTTGGACAGCGTGGCTCTTGGCGCACTCACCGGCTTTAGTTGGACTGCTGATTGTGACCCTCGTTTCACCGGTTTGGGCGGAAACGCCCGATCTCGTATTCAGGCGCGCGATCAGCCTGCTGGGAACAAGTTTGTTCGGCATCGTTCTTGCGGCTCGCTTGACCGTGAGGGAGCAGGTGCGGCTGACTCGAGGAGTCCTTCGGCTGGCCGCCCTGGCGTGCCTGGTTCTGTTCGTGATCGCTCCAAATCGCGCTATGGCGACCGACTACGGTACTGGATCAGTGCGTGGGATTTTTCCGCACAAGAATCTCTTCGGTGCGGCTATGGCCTTGGGGCTCCTTGCGGAGTGGTACGCCACGGACGACGGCTGGTTTGGTCGAACCTTGAAGGTCGTATTTCTCGGCCTTTTTGCCGGGTTGCTTGCCCTGTCTCATTCGATCACGTCTATCGTCACGGTGGGCGCCGCACTCCTCTTGGTCTGGTGCTTTGAGCGACTCCACCAGCGCTATCGGATCCCGCTACCGGCGATTTTGTTTTTCTTGGCCGGATTGGTGGTTTGCGTCGCACTATTCGGCGCCGATACGAGCATCTTTACGGAAATGCTGGGCAGATCAAAGGACCTCACGGGTCGCATTGATTTGTGGCGCTCTGTGGGATCGATGATTCTTGCGCGTCCCTTCCTGGGTTACGGTTTCTCAGGCTTTTGGAGCGGAGCTTCGGTCGAGTCTTTCACCGTGGAAAAGTATGTGGGTTGGTCGCCGACTTACTCGCACAACGGCTACCTTGAAATCCTTCTAAACGTTGGTGCAGTCGGTGCTGGGCTATTCGCGATTTTCCTCTGGAAAGGTATGAAAAGGACGGTTCGATCGGCGGAAGAAAGGATCTGCAAAGAAGATTTGTGGCCACTGTCATTCCTGATTTTCTTCGTCGTTCACAATCTTGCCGAGTGCACCATCATTTGGCAGAACTGCTTCGAGTGGTCGCTTTCTATCGCCACGGTAATATCGTCTGATTCGACGGTGAAAACCGTAGTGAGCACTGCCAGGGAACTGTCCGAACCTATCTCGGACGGCTCAGAATGGCAGTACGCCTTCGATGGTGGCAGGCAACCGTCGCAAGCGCAACGAACTGACAGGTGAATATGCAAACCATGGAACATGAACATGGAACATGAACACGCAACGAAGAACTTACCTCGTGTAGCCGTTTGCATTGCTACCTACCAGAGAACCGAACCCTTGCGCGATCTTCTCGCGGCGCTGGCCCTGCTGACTTTTAAAAAGGTCCGTGCGCCCTCTATAGAGATCATTATCGTCGACAACGATAGCTCACGTACCGCTGAAGACGTTTGCAAAATCAAGGGATACCCCTGGAGCATCCGCTATTTTTGTGAGCCGATTCGAGGGATTGCGCGTGCGCGTAATCGGGCTATTGGTGAAGTGACCGACGCGGACTTTCTGGCGTTTGTTGACGACGACGAACTGCCTGGAGCCAGATGGCTCGACGAGCTTCTGTGGGCGCAATGGCAATTTCAGGCAGACGTCGTCTCTGGACCGGTCCTTCCGGCATACAGCATCGCCGTGCCTAAATGGGTCCGCAACGGAGGCTTCTTCCGTCGTCCAATTTTTCGCAGCGGGCAAGTTGTTAATCTGTGCTCAACGAACAACGTCCTGATCCGATCGTCCGTTCTGTGCAAAGTTTCCGGCTTTGACGAACTGTTCAATCTGACCGGCGGTGAGGATACGCATTTCTTTTTGCGGGTTCGTGAATCCGGCTTCCGAATGATCTTTTCCCGTGAGGCCGTCGTCTACGAGCCCGTTACGGAAAAACGTGCCAACGTTCCGTGGTTGCTGAGGCGCGGGTACCAATCCGGGAACAGCTGGGCATTGTGCGAACGCAAGATAAAGCCTCGAGATTCGGCCACACGAGGGTTCAAGGGAATTGGTCACATTTGCAGAGGCCTCGCCCACGCTTTGGTTTCGATGTGGATCGGAAAATCAGCAATTGTTCGCGATCTGCAAGAGCTTTGTGCAGGTGCCGGAATGTTGGCTGGAGTACTTGGCCACCGGTTTCAGCCGTACGACGACCGGGCAATGCAAGCGACGGGCAGAGCAATCACGCTGAGACGGCGTTAGCTGGAAAAATCTCCATGTCTCCCATTCGAATTCGCATTAGCAGCTTCTTCGCGGCGATCTTGGCAGTAACTTCGGCTTGCTCCTTTACTGAATCCCCGTTTGTAACGCCGCCCGGCGCCGTAATCCCGGCCGAACTTTTCGGAATGCATTTTCATCATCTGGGAAGCACAACACCGTGGCCTGCCGTTCCAGTCTCCCAGTGGAGACTCTGGGATGCCTACGTCGCCTGGCCTAACCTGGAACCTTCCAAAAATCGGTGGCGCTTTGAAATGCTAGACCGATATGTGGCAATCGCCGCCGAACACCATGTTGGGCTTCTGCTACCGTTGGGACTTTCCCCGACCTGGGCCTCCGCCCGCCCGCTTGAGAAATCGACTTACGCACTTGGCTATGCAGCTGAACCGCGTGACATCGAAGATTGGCGAACCTATGTACGAACGGTGGTTCAGCGATACAAGGGAAGGATTCAGGCTTACGAAATCTGGAACGAGCCGAATCTCAAGCAGTTTTGGTCCGGAAGCGTCGATCAGATGATTCTCTTGACGGCTGAAGCCGCGCGAATTATCCGCGGCATTGATCCACAAGCGTTGATTGTGTCGCCTTCCCCAACTCAGGACCGCGGCATCGCCTGGCTTTCGGAGTTTCTAAGTAAAGGTGGCGGCGCTCTGGTGGATGTGATCGGTTATCACCTTTACGTTGCGCCGCAGCCGCCCGAGCGCACTTTTGAACTTGTGTCGAGCGTCAGACATCTGATGCTCAGTGCGGGAATAGGCGGCAAACCTCTCTGGAACACAGAGGCTGGCTGGTTCTTACCAAAACCGTTTCCCCCAGAATTAGTGAGCGCCTACGTCATCAGAGAGTTCGTCGTGAATTGGGCCGCCGGCGTACAGCGCGTGTATTGGTACGCCTGGGACAATCACGGATGGGTTTCTCTGGAGACAACCCAACGAGATAACAGCACTCTTACCGGCGCTGGCGGAGCCTACGCAGTGGCATTTCGGTGGCTCGTGGGGAGTCGAATGCTTTCTTGTGCGAGCGACAGCGAACAAACGTGGGTCTGCGAATTCGAACGCGATCACAATCGTCAATGGATCCTCTGGAACGAGTCAGGTTTGCATTCTTTCCGCCTGCCCCGGCAATGGCATGCACAGCGCAGCGAACTGGCTTCCGGCGCAAGCGATCCGATCCGTGACGACGCTGTCGAGATCGGCCCTTCTCCCATCTTGGTGTTATCCGCAGGTGAATGAGCGCCGGTTGGTTGTGGCAATCGAGCGCAGTCAGTCGTGGCAGTGACACCGAGGATTTCGGACAGTCTGTATGAATCGAAAAACAAGAGTAGCGCTGCTGGTCAACATGATCTCGCCGGCCAGGATTTCTCTTTACGCCCGCCTCGCCGAAGCCTTCGACTTGCTGGTGGTGCATGGCGGTAGGGAGCGCAACCGAGATACCTGGACCGAATTCGAGAATGCCTTGCCCGGGGCAAACGTCGCTCGCGCCTGGGGGTGGAAAATTCCGTTCGCTCGTCGACAGAATGGAAAGGCCTTCGACGAACAGTATCTCCATGTGAATCCTGGATATTTGTGGCAGTTATTCAAATTTCATCCCAAAGTTGTTGTCAGCGGTGAAATGGGCGTTCGTACTTTATTGGCACTCGTTTACGGCACTCTGTTTCGAAGGCCGGTTTGGGTTTGGTGGGGCGGTACGATTCACACGGAGCGCAGGAAGAGCGGGGCGCTGAAACGCTGGCTCAGACTTGCCCTCGCGTGTTGGGTACGAAACTGGATCAGCTACGGCCAGTCCTCCACGGAGTACCTGCTTACTTTGGGAATCCCACGATCCCAAATCCTGGAAATTCAGAACACTGCGGACGAACGCTATTTTCAGGCGAACACGCCAGCGAAGTTTGATCCGCAACCTCGGCCCGTTCTTCTCTATGTCGGCCAGCTCATCGGCCGCAAGGGTATAGACCTGTTCTTGCGCTCTGCCGCGGCGCTGCAAAGCGAGGGCCTCGGATTCTCTTTGCTGTTGGTGGGCAATGGCCGCGATAAACCGGCAACCGAGCGCCTGGCGGAGGAACTCAGCCTCAAGTTCGTACAGTTTTATCCCGCACAGCCTCCGCAGGAAATGTTGGGTGTATATCGTTCGGCGGACGTTCTGGTCTTTCCGACTCTTGAAGACCCTTGGGGCCTGGTTGCAAGTGAATCGATTCTGGCCGGTTTGCCTGTGCTGTGCTCGAAGTACGCCGGCTGTGCCCAAGAGCTTTTTTCAGCCGAGAGCATATTTGATCCGAACAATCTGGATGAGTTTCGAGAGAAACTTCGTTTGGCAATTTCTGGAAGATTGCCGCCTCCCGACTTGTCTCGTTTGAGGACGACTCCCCAGGTTGCATCCGCGATCATCGCTGCATTGACGAAATCAGCTAGCGGAACGCCTGTGGCGTTTACCGAGTCAGGACATCTGACCGCGTAACAACTCTCCTACGTCGAGTGAATCCATCATTTCCGGGGAACGAGATGACTTTTTCGCTGATTAAGCCATCCACACCGCACTATCGTGCCGACATAGATGGCCTACGCGCCGTCGCGGTCCTGCTCGTCTTTGCCTACCACCTTGGCACAGCTCGTGTCAGAGGCGGCTTTGTGGGGGTTGATGTTTTCTTCGTGATTTCTGGCTATCTGATTGGTTCGATCATCCTGTCGGAAATCGATCGCGGAACGTTTTCACTAATTTCGTTTTACGAACGCCGCGTTCGGCGCATCCTTCCTGCGCTTTTCGTTATGCTAGCCGTTTGCGCATTGCTGGCCTATGAATTCTTCCTCCCCGCGGAACTCAATGAGTTTGCAAAATCATTTTTGGCAGCGACATTTTCCTTCTCAAACTTCCTTTTTTGCTACCAAGCCGGTTATTTCGAAGGTGCTGCGGCGATGAAGCCGCTACTGCACACGTGGTCCCTGGCGGTAGAGGAACAGTTCTACATTTTCCTGCCGATTTTCTTGCTCGTCGTCAGCAGATATTCTCACGCCATTCGACGAATGAGCGTCCTGGCAGTTGCAATCTGCTCGTTCCTCGTGAGCGCGTGGGGAGCGTTTCATAGCCCCCAGAGTACGTTTTACTTGGCGCACACAAGAGCGTGGGAACTTCTTCTTGGCACCCTGCTTTCCCTTGATATCGTGCCGTCATTTTCTAGAGCCATTTGGCGAAATCTTTTGTCGGCAGTTGGGTTGAGCGCGATTCTTGCTTCTGCGATCTTGTATCAAAAAACCACGCCATTTCCCGGATTGGCAGCAGCTCTGCCTTGTATCGGCGCTGCGCTGATCATCGTCGCTGGCCGGGACGGATCTTCACTCGTCGGGTCGTTCCTTTCTCTCAGACCGGTAGTTTTTATTGGGACGATTTCTTATTCCCTCTACTTGTGGCACTGGCCTCTGATCGTCTTTCAAGGTGCTTCCGGCTTCTTCGCGCACGGACTCGCCCCCAAAACCACGAAGCTGATGGTGCTCGGAATTTCATTTGTAGTCGCGACGTTGTCTTGGCGCTTCGTCGAACGGCCATTTCGGGACAGCCGCAAGCGTTTACCGCGGCCGCGGCTTTTTCAGGTTGCAACGGCCGCTGCGTCGATGTTGGCGATTTTCGGCGTGACATCGATCGCCACTAATGGATTTCCCTTTCGGTACTCGTCTCAGGCGGTCCGCGTCGCTTCGTTCTTGGAAAACGAGGATGCTACCACCGAAACACAGTATCGCGTGGGCAGCTGCTTCCTGACCTCACGAAACCCGCAAGCGAAGTTCGCGGCTGAACAGTGCCTGAAGTCCGACCCTGCGAGGCGCAATTATCTGCTGATTGGGGACAGCCATGCCGCGCAGCTGTGGTTTGGCCTATCCTCTGTATTCAAAGACATTAGTTTCATGCAGGCGACGGCCGCTGGCTGTAAACCGGCGTTGGAGCAGCCAATCGGTGCGGACGAGCGTTGCACGCAACTCATGCACTACATGTTTCAGGATTATTTGCAGACGCACTCCGTCGACTGTGTCTTGATCGCGGCGCGTTGGGACGGCACAGACCTTGCGAGACTCGAGGAGACTGTCTTGCTCCTCAAGAAGCGGAGACTCAAGGTAGTTCTCTTTGGCCCCATCGTCCAGTACGATGGATCGTTGCCGCGACTGTTGGCTATCTCCATTCAGAAAAACGATCCCAGCCTGCCGGCGGCCCATCGCGTTAGCTACTACGAAGAACTCGACCGGAAGATGGCAGAGATTGCTCGACAGCTGGGTGTACGATACGTTTCTTACTTCGACCTGATCTGCCACCATGGCGCTTGCCTCGAGTACGCGGCAAAAGGCGTTCCTCTGCAATCCGATTACGGTCATCTGACCGGTGAGGGGTCCGTCGTTGTCGCTGACAAGATTCGAGACGCTGGCATTTTGCCAATTCGTCCGCCAGACTGCGGAGCACACCCATAGATCGACGCTGGCGTGCTGAAACCGATAGCCGATCGGTTCGGCCTTGACCTGCCCCAGGCTCCCCGTACGGGACCATATGACACCTGAGTTTTTTGAGCCAGCTCTCTACGAATTCCTAAAAGCTGACGCGGTCGGCAATCTAGTAAACTTTGGCTAAAGTCCAGGAACGCCTGAAGTGGACTTTGCGTGTGACGGATGCGGCCAAGTTGTTGGAGCCGATTCTCGGAGAAACGTCACTCGAACAATCCAGGTTGGGCCGAGAGGTCCTCCGGCTCAAAGAAATTACTAAGGCCAATTCCGACGAGGCGAAAGCGTTGCTGGGGGCCCAGGGAAACGCGCTCCCGGAGCGAAAGCGCAATGGTCGTCAGCTCTTCGCAGGAGGAAGGCGGAGACGACGGCGTGTGACTGCGCGTGAGGATCTTGAACTCCGCAGTCTTCAATTTCAGCACCACAGTTCTCGCAACACGGTTTTCCTTGCGCGATGCGGCCCAGGTCAGTTCGGCAAGTCTGCGGATCATCGGTTCTGTCTCGGTGAGGGGAACGTCACGTTCGAAGGTGTCTTCCGCGGAGATGGATCGCGTCGGGCGGTCGGGTACGACCAGGCTCTCGTCGATACCGCGCGCCAATTCGTAGAGACGGACGCCGTAACGACCGAAGCGGTTTTCGAGCGCCGTCAGCTCCAGCCGGCGTAGATCGGCAATCGTATGGATGTCGAGGCCCTTGAGTTTTTCTTCCGTGACTTTGCCGACTCCGGGCAGGCGGCCCACGGGCAAAGGCGGCAGGAACGAGTCCACTTCGTCGGGTTGGATAACGAAGAGTCCGTCCGGTTTTTTCCAGTCCGACGCAATCTTCGCGAGGAACTTGTTCGGTGCGACGCCCGCCGAGGCCGTCAACTGAAGTTCCGCACGAATCTGTTTGCGAATCGTGCGTGCTACTTGCGTTGCGGTCGGCAGGCCGGTTTTGTTCTCCGTAACATCGAGGTAGGCTTCATCGAGCGAAAGTGGTTCGATGAGGTTGGTGTGCCGCCGGAAGATTTCACACACTTGGCTTGAAGTTGCCCGGTAGCGCGGAAAATCCGGCGGCAGGAATACCGCGTTCGGGCACAGACGTTCGGCGCGAACGGAGGGCATCGCGGAAAGTACTCCGAACTTTCTGGCTTCATACGAAGCAGCGCAGACCACGGAGCGGTTGCCGCGCCATGCGACAACGACGGGCTTGCCGCGCAGTTGCGGGTCGTCGCGTTGCTCCACGGACGCGTAGAATGCGTCCATGTCGATGTGCACGATTTTGCGCTGTGGCATGTCTGGACTATTTTAGGCCTGTAGCGGAGATCCGGGGAGGCGGGAGCCGCAACGGGAACAGCCTCATAACTCCTGATTCGTCGCGTCTCCGCTACTTCTGGATTCGCCCCTTGCGGATTTCCTCCAAGCGCTTCTTGAGATATTCCTCATATTCTTGCAGTAGTTTGGGATCCTTGGGAGTGGAGTAGATCTCGCTAGACTTGTACTTGCCTTCATCGAACTTCTTCTTGGTCCATTCGTCGTGAATGCGAATCTCATCGGCACGGTCGAGGACTTCTTTCACGAACTGCGGCGGAATGAAATAGACCCCTTCGCGATCGCCGACGACAAGATCACCGGGCATCACGGTGACGCCCCCGATGCGCACGGGAACGTTGATACCGGTCAGCATGACGTTGCCGATCGGAGTTGGATCGGCAGAACGGAAGTAGGCGGGCATGTCGATCTCGGAGATTCCGTTCAGATCGCGAATGCTGCCGTCGACGACTAAGCCGCCGCCGCGGGTGGCCTTCATTGTGTAGTAGAAAAGATTGTCGCCAACAATGGTGCCACCGACTTTCTTGCCGAATAGGTCGACAATTAGGACGTCGCCTGGTTGGAGCATGTCGATGGCGGTTTGATTCGTGAGACGTGGGATGCCGTGTTCTTTGGCCTTGGTTTCCGCGATGTGCTCGATGTCGGAACGCAGGGGCATGAACTGGAGTGTGAACGCTCGCCCAACCATGGGTTTTTCCGGATGCAGGATATGGAACCCATCGGCGTACTGATTGTTGAAGTTTTTTTCTTGAAGAACGGCCCAGACTTCTTCCGAGGAGAGCTCGCGGGCTTGTTGAAGCAAGCCATCGGGCACCTTCGGCCGGCCATCGAGGAATCGCTCGAAGGGGTTCTGAGCGGTGTAGTCAGTGAGGTCCTGCTTGGAGAAGGTAATCAGTTGAGCGTGAAGTGAAGTGGGCGCGAATAGACTGACGGCACAGAAGATGAAGGCGACGGTCGAGCTCGATCGGACCAAATTGTAAAGCGCTTTTGTCCTCATGGCTTCCTCCGAGGTTGCGGCAAGCAGTGTGTCGCGCCCGAAATTCTCAGATGCCAAATGATTTGTCAAACGTGAACTTGTTTAGTGATTGCATCCTTGAGAAGCTGAGGGTACTCGCGGTAATGGATACCGCAAGAAAGTTTCCAAGCGAATCTGACGCTCATTTTCTTTGTTAAAAGAGGTATTGCTATGAGCAGAAACGGCCGGCAGGCTTTCGATCGTCGGGAAATGCTGAAGGCCTCCGCACTCATGATGGGCGGCGGGTTGTTAGTCGGAGAGCCGCTCGAGGCTTATCCGAAGGGTGTCAATACGAATTCGAGGCCATCGAAATTGAAGATCACGGATCTTCGCGTGGCGACGATTGTGAAGCCGGGGCCCGGCCCATGCCCGATAATCCGAATCGATACGGATCAGGGCGTGTATGGGCTGGGCGAGGTTCGAGACGGAGCCAGCCCTACGTACGCGCTGTTTCTAAAGAGCCGGATTGTAGGAGAGGATCCGCTGCAGCTCGACAAACTTTTCCGGAGGATCAAGCAATTCGGTGGACACGCGCGACAGGGCGGCGGAGTGTCCGCGATCGAGATGGCGCTGTGGGACATCGCTGGCAAGGTCTATAGCGCCCCCGTGTACGCAATGCTCGGCGGCGGAAAATTCCGCGACAAGATTCGCATTTACGCAGACACCGAGGAATCCAGGGATCCCAAGGTCTACGGGCAGCGTATGAAGGAACGCAAAGAAGTCATGGGCATTACTTGGCTGAAGATGGATCTTGGGATCGAGATGGTGGCAGACACGCCCGGAACAGTTACGAATCCGACGGACATCCAGCAATGGGGAATGGATCAGCAACCACATCCTTTGCTCGCGATGGAGGTCACTGACAAGGGAATTGCGTTGCTGGAGCAGTATGTTGCCGCGGTGCGCGATGCAGTGGGGATGGAAATACCCCTTTCCATGGATCACCTCGGACACCTTGGCGTGAAATCGATTATTCGGCTCGGCAAGGCTTATGAGAAGTACAACCTGTCTTGGATGGAAGACGTGATTCCCTGGACTTACACGGATTTGCTGAAGCAGATTTCCGACGAGAGCCCCACGCCAATTCTGACGGGCGAAGACATTTATCTGAAAGAGCCCTTTGAGGTGCTCTGCGCAAGGCATGCCGTGAGCAAAATCCACCCAGACCTGGCAACGTCTGGCGGTATTCTGGAAACGCACAAGATCGGCGACATGGCTGAAGAATATGGCGTACCGATGGCCATGCATTTTGCGGGGACACCGGTAGGCTGCATGGCGAACGTCCATTGCGCTGCTGCGACTCAGAATTTTCTGGCGCTGGAGAACCACTCATTGGATGTGCCCTGGTGGTCGACTTTGGTGCGAGAAGGAACGAAGACGCCGATCGTCAACAACGGGTGGATTGACGTGCCGGAGCGGCCCGGGCTCGGCGTAACTCTCAATGAAGATGTGGTTCGCCAGCATCTCGCGGCCGGCTCAGGGTATTTTGAGCCCACGCCGCAGTGGGACCGCGAACGCTCCTGGGACCGCCTCTGGAGTTAGAGTGGGAACGCTCGTCCAAGCCTCCCGAATCACCAAAATACTGCCCAGCCCATCCATGCCCGCCAACCGCATGCCTTTAAAGGCTCGACTGCCGAGGGGTTGCGCTTTTCTCTTGCTTGAAGAGCTCCCGAACCTGGATTTCTAAATGCAGTCGTCGGTCTTCCTACCTTCTTGATTAGGGTTTTCACGGAAATACCTTTCGCTAGACTTTGGCGACACAACTCAGATGGGGCCAGCAATTTAACGCTAAGAGTTGATTGATTTTGTGTGCCGGGTGCGCCCCTGTACCGAGTCATTGGCGTTACGATGCGACTGGTGGAAGCCGAGTAATCTAATCGAGTTCAGCTTGGAGAAAAGGGGCCGGGCGACTATCCTGTTCATCCGTCCCCGATACTTCGCAATCTTAGAAAGAGGCCATTATGCTAATTGGAGAACGCTTGCGTGAACTGCGGGAGAGCAAGAAGCTCTCTCAAGGAGACATCGAGAAGCGGACGGGGTTGCTGCGCTGTTACATTTCGCGGGTCGAGAACGGTCACACGGTGCCGGCGATCGAGACGCTCGAAAAACTGGCGCGTGCTCTCGAAATTCCGCTCTATCAGCTTTTCTACGACGGTGACGAACCACCGAAGCTGCCTGATCTGCTCAAGAAGAAGACGTCGGACGGTATCGCGTTTGGCAGCAGCGGCAGGCAGGCGAGCTACCTTCACAAATTGCGGAAGTGCTTGAGCAAAGCGGCGGAGCCAGACCGAAAACTTATTTTGGTCATGGCCCAGAAACTGGCCACTGGCCGCGGCCGCCGCGCGGGGGCAGGAACTTAGAGAACAGAAAAGGGCCGCGTCCGGGTACGCGGCCCTGCGTGAGTGCGAATCTCCGGGTGACGGCCCCGCAGCACGTCGTTCGCTGTTGTTCGGTAGTTGCTCATGACGCGGAAGCCTTTTTCCAGAAGAGCTTGTGCACGGCCTGGCGCTGCGAATCGCTCAATGCGTGGGCCGTAGATATTGAGATCCGTTGAGCCATTCAAGGAAAACCATTGGCCAGTCGCCGGCTGACGAATCCGCGAGCGCCGTAACCATTTGCGAAGCGACTTCTGAATATAGGCAAGACTATTCGTCAGCGTTTCCTTTTCCCCGTCCGAGAGCCGGATGTAGTCGAGTGCGGACGAACCGGTTTCGAGACCGATAGCATCGGCAAACGACGGAGGCGGTCGCTTCGACTTCCGTTTCGGGGACTTTGCGCGACGTTTGTTCGGGACGGTCGCCACGGTGCAGAGCAGGCCACCGACGAGAACACTGATCGAATCGCTGCGACTAGATAACGGCCCAAAGATGGTTGCAAGCTCACCTGCAGACTGCTCTTCCTGACCTGACTAATCGTTTCAATTCAGAACACCATCAATCTGCATGTCAATGTGTGCCTGCCTTGTTTTCAACAACATACAAGCTCGTCTACGTGGCGTCCAATTTGCAGATGTTGTTTTAGTTCGGAGTTAGTGCTTTCGATTTCAGTCGGCGTTTGAGAGCACCTGATCGGGAAGAGATGTGGCGATGCGCATAAGCAGAGGATTTCTGGACGGGGGTATGTGTAAATGAGAAAGCGCAAACACCTTGATGTTCTCCTGTCGATAGTATCCCTCTTGACGGGAACATACTTACTTCTGGATTCAACTAGCAATTCTGGACGATACGCTGAAGAACGTATTCTGATCGGTGCGGTTCTTTCAGCGCTTGGGTTGGTACTGATGTCTTGGTCATTCGAGCGGCTCCATAGTACGAAGGCGTTGCTGCGACACCTGAAAGGGGCCTAAGCTACAGCGCGGGCGTAGGAAAAAACGATTTCTGGATGCAACGCGACACTTGCTTTGTCAATTCGATATTCTTCCGAAGACTTTCCGCAATTTAATAAACACTCCTAGAACCGAGCGATTGTCGCAGACTTGGATCGATTCTCGCCCCGACTCTTCCACTAAGGCATCCGGGTTATTGCGCCGATCGTTATGTCTCTTCTCACCCAGCTTGCTAGTCTATTTGCCTTGCTCGGCTGGTTCATGTGCCTTTGGGGTCTCCCCTCGGCGCGCGACGCAATTCTCGAGCACCTGGTCTAGCTCCAGCGGCCGCATGGGTTTAGACAGATACGCATCCATCCCGGCGGCAAGGCATTTCTCGCGATCGCCCTTCATGGCGTGCGCAGTCAACGCGATCACGGGTGTACGGGGCCGGCCACCACGCTCTTTTTCCCTTATCACGGCGGTTGCCTCCAATCCATCCATTTTGGGCATTTGAACGTCCATCAAAACCAAGTCAAATTTTTGCCTCTCGAGCATTTCGAGTGCTTCAAGCCCGTTCACTACAACCACAACTCTGTGTCCTCTCTTTTCTAGCAATCGCACAGCGAGGCGTTGGTTAATTAGGTTGTCTTCCGCAAGCAACACCCGCAGGCACGCCGCAGGATCTCGCGCATCTGCCAAGGAAAAGCGAGTAATTAGAGGAATCGCACCGGTGTGCTCGCGAGCACCAAGCGCGCGGGCAATGGCCTCGCGCAATTCGGATTGCCGTATGGGTTTTAACAAATACGCAGCCACTCCAAGCTCCTGGCATCGGGCTGCGTCCCCTCGGTGGCCCGCTGAAGTCAGCATCATGATAACCGCCGTAGCTAGCTCAGGTCTCAGTCGAATACGTTCCACGAGGCTGAAGCCGTCCATCTTCGGCATGTGCATGTCCGTCAAAATCAGGGAATATGACTCTCCGGCTTTGCGGGACCTATCTAGTTCGGCCAATGCCTCTTCGCCGTTCTTCACGGAGGTGGACTTCATCTCCCAGCGCTTCAACATCCCTTCAAGTATCCTCAAATTCGTGCGATTATCGTCAACCACCAAAACATTCACGCCTCGTAACATCTCCGGAGGAGCAATTGTTCCCACTTCAATGGCCTTCGTGTCTGCAACTCCCAGGCGAATTGTAAAATGGAAATGGCTTCCCTTCCCTACCTCGCTCTCGATCCAGATTTTCCCTCCGAGCATTCCCACCAAACGAGACGAGATGGTCAGGCCAAGTCCTGTTCCTCCGTAGTTCCGTGTCGTCGAAGTGTCCGCTTGAGAGAACGGATCAAAAATTACCAGCTGTTTTTCCGCCGGGACGCCAATGCCAGTGTCTGACACGGTAAAGTGTAGGATGCAAGAGTCGCCATCCGCAGATTGAATTTGCACCTTCAACGCCACTTCGCCTTCATTCGTGAATTTGATCGCGTTCCCTATGAGGTTGGCCAGCACTTGACGGAGGCGGCTAGAATCGCCGCGCACAACTTCTGGCACTTCAGGAGCTATTTCGCACAACAGCTCCAGCCCTTTTTCGTCCGCTCGCACAGCGAGCGTTTTTAGTGTTGTTTCTAGACAATCGCGCAGATTGAAATCGATCAGCTCGAGGTCGATTCTTCCCGCCTCGATCTTTGAGAAATCGAGAATGTCGTTGATAACAGTAAGAAGGGAGTCTCCAGAGATCTTCACGGTCTCCAGGTATTCCCGCTGCTCCGGACTAAGTGGGGTCTCCAGCGCGAGATCAGTCATTCCTATGATGCCGTTTAGCGGCGTGCGAATTTCGTGACTCATGTTCGCAAGGAATTCACTTTTCGCACGGGTCGCCGCCTCTGCTGCCTCCAAGGCCCTTTGCATCTCCGCTTGTCCCTTTTTGATTTCGGTAACGTCACGGCCCACTCCGGCGATTCCCGTCACGCGGCCGTTCCTATCCCGCAGTGGCACCTGGGTCGTCAGAACCTGGGTAACGTTCCCTTGTGGATCGAGGCCCGTTTCCATCCGGTTGATCTCAGCCTGTCCTGAACAAATTACCTTCTGTTCGTCTTCGTAGAAGACCGCAGCGAGCTCTCGAGGATAGAAGTCGAAATCGTTTTTCCCGAGCAACTCTTCGGGAGTCTCCACGCCCATCTGTCTGGCTACAGAAAGGTTGGCCAGAACGAAGCGGCACTCGACGTCCTTCACGTACATGTAATCGGGCACATTGTCGATCAAAGCGCGCAGCCTCGTCCGATCTTCTGCGAGCGCCTCTTCGGCGCGACCGCGTTCGACAACCTCCTTTTGTAACTCTTCACTCCGCTCCCGGACACGGAATTCCATTTCGTCTTTTGCACGTTGAAGCGCGGCATCACGCTTTTGAATCCGATCCAACATTTCATTGAAAGCGCAGACGAGTGCTGCAGTCTCGTCGTTGCCTTGTGGAATCGCCCGGAGGGTAAAGTCACCTCTCGCTGATATCCTCTCAACGATTTGAGCAAGTTGCAGAATGGGTGCAGTTATCAATCGAGTCAGCTGAGAGGAAGCCAGGAAAGTCGCAAGAATGGAAACGACCAGAATCAGAGCGGATATTTCCCTGTATTCCCAAATTTGGGCGTGAAGCTCGGAAGAGTCCGAGACAATGGCAATGGCGCCGACCCTTTCACCTCTTCGAGAAATACTTCGGTATACCGTGAGTGATTCCTGCCTAAACTGACTTCCATCACCGCGCCAGACAGGAATTTTGAACTCAGAGCCAACACCGGAGCGCCGGTATTCAGCGAAAATGTTCCCAGCATTGTCGTACACACATGCGGCGACAATACGGCGATCAACGCGAATTCCTCCTAAAATATCCTGGGTGAGTTTTCGATCATTCGAGGCCAACGATGCCGCAGCGCCCAAGCCCAAGGTATCAGCTTCCGCTACAATGTCGTTCGTCAACGCAGCACGGAATCTGACTCTTTCATAGGCTTCAAACCCCAAACAAGCCAAGCCCAGTCCTAGAAGACTTGTGCATACAATGACGTAGTTCAGCTTGCTTTGAATGGAAGAATGGCGAAAGAAAAGCATTGCAGTCTGCCCTCACACTCCGATTGTTCGCTGTTGCTGGGTCTTCTAGCCTTGAATCGATGTTGAGAGACGCTGCCCTACGATCCATGCTCGGTTTACATCCGTCGTAACGGTCGTAATTCGGTCGCGGGTACAGCGTCTCCTCAATAGTTGATAGGCATTTACCACACCAGACGGCCCGAGATCCCAACTCATAGATTCTTTATAATCAACGACTTATGTTGTGTTTTACCGCTGGAATCTGAGAACGTCGTCCTCGTAACGGATAGTGTTTCAATTGCGAACACCGCGGCCGGCCTGAAAAGGCTGTCTTGAAGAACCGAGCAAGAAAAAAATGACGATTCGAACGGCGCCAGAACTGCCAGGAAACAGGGAGGTCCTTGGAAGGTTCTGCCCCAAAACTATGCCGATGTTTCGGTTTGGCATCGAGGTTATGGCTTCGGGGAAACGATCCCCAGATGAAGGCGTGGTTAACCACATTCGCTTCAATAACTTAGACTTGCCAAGCTTGCGGTTTCCCTTTGGTTGGTTCCTTGCAATGATTCTTGTGGGTTTGGTGCAGCAATAGGACAACTCACGGGAAGGTTCCGTTTCCGATGACTAACGAACAAGCGCTCATGGCCCTTTCGAAGGACAAATTCGACGAAGCTGGTGTCGCAGCGATCGCCGAAAACAACGCTGACGAGCTTGAGAAAACAATCCGTACGTGGTTCAACAAAGTCGAATCTAAGTACTTTATCTCTGGGCGCTTGGTTCGGCACGTGGCCAACAACGCGAAGTTTTTCCGTCCGCTTGAGCACAAAGCCGACAGGTGGATTAAGGACTGCGCAGACCGCGGATGTTCCATATTAAGTATTCAATTCGGGGTATGGGTCGGGTGAAGAACAGAAACTACACCTCGCTTCCAAACGCGGCAGCTCGAACTTCCCTCCAAGGCCCTCCAACGGCATGTAGAGAGCCCGCCGGTCGCGAATATCCATCAGCACCTTTCTTCCACAACGGCCTTGCTCGTTTTCTACTCGGCTCAACCCAGACAACGCGAACTGGTTCGAGATATGGAAGACAATACACCGGTAATCCAGTTCTCCCCTTCAGACTGGCACGAGAAACTCAGGGAAGCCAGGAACGTTCGTTCGACATGGGTGCGTCTGACTTCCTTCAGAAACCGATTATCGATAATGGTTTTAGCGTTCATAGAACGAGGCCTCGGGGTTTGCCTTT